>TARA_R100001591_G_scaffold90510_1_pt1 | contig 17600 bp, 14 predicted proteins | sample TARA_R100001591 | Tara Oceans TARA_R100001591 (sample SAMEA2622725) | marine metagenome | biome: marine biome (ENVO:00000447); feature: surface water layer (ENVO:00002042); material: "saline water (ENVO:00002010), including plankton (ENVO:xxxxxxxx)" | depth 5 m
AAGACTAAAGTTCAAACTAAAAAGACAGATGCTAAAAGGGCTGAGATTAGAGCAAGGCTTAAAAGAAGTAAAGAGAGTGGTGGTATTGGGTTAGAAGCTAAGAGAAGATACTCTGGTGAAGGTTCAGTAGATAATCAAGCTGTAAGAACTCTTCAAGGTTCTGCTGAAAGAGCTAAGAGAATGACTGAGACTTCCAAGAAGTCTATAACTGATTCTCAAAAGAAAAGACCTCAATCTAAAGCTAAGTCTTCTATACCTGATGCACAGAAGAAGAATAGAATGGATGCTTCCTCTACTATGACTGATGCTCAAAAGAGAAGAGCTGTTCGTAAAGCTAAATCTGCTATGCCTGATTCCCAACGAAGCAGTCAGAACTATGGAACTAAATCTGCTATGTCTGATGACCAGAAGAAAGGTCAGGTAAGAAAGGTTGAGTCTAAAACTACTTCTTCCCCCACACAATCAAGCGAAGGAGGGCAGACCTTTAAGCAAGCTTTTGCAGAAGCTCATAAAAAATATAAAGCTGGGAAAGGTCCAAGAGATTTTAAATGGACTAATCCTAAAGATGGGAAGACAAGATCTTATGCTGCCGTAACTCAAGCTGAAGTTGAGAAAGCTCATAAAGCTGGGAAGATTGATGCACCGACTCTTGCTTCATTTCTTGGAAATAAAAAGCCAAAGGATGAAAAGAAAAAGAAGAAGTCTAAAAGAGGTAGCTTGTTTTCTCGACTTGATAAATTTCTTCAGGGCAACTAATGTCTTTCGAGCATAAACTATCCGTAGAAGATAGAAGTCTTTTAAGGGTGGTAGTTAAGAACGTACATCTTAAATACTACCCTAAAGATTTTATTACTGACAGAGAAGCCGATAAACTTATTTCTTCTCTACTACCTGAGACACTTGACCACCTCAAAAAGGTAGGCAGAGATTACAACATAGATAGGAGATAACAATGAGTGATAACAAAAAATTTTTAAACATACTTAAGAGGCAATTTGCTTATCAAAAAGAAAGACCAAATTTACATGGCAAAAAAAAGAAAAAGCTAAAAGATAAAGACGAAGGTCTTATGAGAATGTATAATGAGAATGTAGAAAGAGCTAGAACATTCCAAAGTGACTATGGTAGAAAGCAACCAAAAAAACCAAACCCTTTATGGAAGTTAATTAAATCAGGTGTCAACAATGTTGGCGAAGGTATGAATAAATCAGCCGAACTTCAACGGCAACATACTGAAGATCTTTGGAGCAAAAGATTAAAAAAACTTAAACAATTTAAAGGTAATGTGAAAAAGAACCTAGACTATCAGTATGGGTCTTTTATTAAAAATCTTCCTTTTGTTAATGCGACAAAAATAAAGAAAGAATTAAAAAATAAATAAGTGACAGACTTCAAGTACAAACCAGACGGAGAAGTCCTTAAAAATTTTATGAAGGATAGTAGTTTCTTTCGTGGGATTCGAGGTCCAGTCGGCTCTGGTAAATCTGTTGGTTGTTGTGTTGAAGTATTTAGAAGAGCATTAGAGCAGAAGCCGAATGAAGATGGAGTTCGGAGATCGAGGTGGGCTGTTATCCGAAACACCAATCCTCAGTTAAGAACTACTACCATTAAGACTTGGCTTGATTGGTTTCCAGAATCAGACTGGGGAAACTTTCATTGGTCAGTTCCTTATACTCATCACATCAAAGTAAATGATCTTGACCTGGAAGTAATCTTCTTAGCGTTAGACAGACCAGAAGATGTAAAGAAACTTCTTTCTCTGGAACTAACTGGGATATGGGTCAACGAAGCTAGAGAGATTCCGAAGAGTATTATTGATGCGTGTACTATGCGTGTCGGTAGATTCCCAAGTATGAGAGAGGGTGGTGCTAGTTGGTCTGGTGTTATCTGTGATACTAACGCACCAGAGGAAGATCATTGGTGGGCTATCATGGCTGGGGAAGTTCCGATACCAGATCATATACCAAGAGAGCAAGCGACCATGTTAGTAAAGCCTGACAACTGGAAGTTCTTTATACAGCCAGCCGCTATGCTGGAAGTTAAAAATGAACAGAATGAAATCACTTCTTATTCTCTTAATAAAAAAGCAGAGAATAAACAAAACATCTTAGAAACTTATTATCCGAATCTTATTCGAGGTAAGACTAAAAGTTGGATAGATGTTTATGTTATGAATCGGCTGGGAATGATTCAGGAAGGTAAGCCAGTATATCCTGACTTTGTTAGTGAGACTCATTTAGCTGAAGAAGAAATCCCTATTGCTGTCGGTGTTCCTCTTTACATTGGTGTTGACTTTGGGCTTACTCCCTCTGCTGTGTTTGGTCAGAAGGTTCGAGGTCGTTGGTTAATTCAATCTGAGATTGTTGCTATTGATATGGGGATTGTTAGGTTTGCTGAACTGCTCCGACAAGAAATAGCTACTAGGTTTTCTGGTCTTGATATCTATATATATGGAGATCCAGCAGGAGATTTCAGGGCGCAAACAGATGAATCAACTCCGTTTCAAATTATGAGAGGTGCTGGATTAAAAGCTGTGCCAGCTCCAAGTAACAGCGTAGACCTAAGACTTGAATCTGTTTCTTCTCAATTAACTAAAATGTCAGATGGTAAGCCAGCTTTCATGATTGATAGAAGGTGTCCTCAACTTATTAAAGGATTTCAAGGTGGCTATTGTTATAGAAGGATGCAAGTATCAGGTGAAAGATATACTGATAAACCTGAGAAAAATATGTACTCTCATGTGCATGATGCTCTTCAATATTTGATGTTGGGAGCTGGAGAAGGCAGATCTTTGATCTCTGGTCAGAAACCAGTCAAGGCTTTCAATGCAAGAAAAGGCTTTGATATTTTTAAAAGATCGCCTATTAATAGAAATAAGACTAGCTTTTGGAATAGACTATAAGGAGATTGATATGTGTTTTGGTGGTGGTGGTGGTTCTGATCCAGAACCAAAAGAAGATGAAGTAGACATTGCTCAGAAAGAGCAAGAAAAAGAAGAAAAGCAAAAGACAATCCAAAGAAGGCAAGACGAAAAAGAAGAGACTATTGCTGAACAACAGCCGATTCAAACCTCTTTAACTTATGATACTGGTCGTAAAGTTGTTCGAGGAAGTAGAGGAAGAAGAGCTTTGTATACATCTCCTAGAGGTGGTATTGGCTACAGAAATAATATGTTGGGCTAATAAATGGCTTTACCTTTAAACGCACAAGCTTCTAATGAACAAGAATTAGTAGATCTTTATTTAAAAAGATATGAAAAAGCTAAGTCTGTTCGCCAAAGATGGGAAAGTTTATTTGATGAGTGTTATGAATATGCTCTTCCTATGAGACAAACTTTTTCTTCTCAATCGCTAGGAGAAAGAAGAGATGACAAAATCTTTGATGAAACTGCTGTTGTTGGTGTTCAAGAGTTTGCATCAAGACTTCAAGCTGGGTTAGTTCCTAACTTTGCTAGGTGGGCTGACTTTACTGCTGGCTCTGAAATTCCAAAAGAAAATAGAGAAGCAATTAATAATGATCTTGATGGAGTAACTGATTATGTCTTTGAGATATTGCAGAACTCAAACTTTGGTCAAGAAGTTCATGAATCTTTTATGGATCTTGCTATTGGGACTGGGGTTCTTCATGTCGAAGAGGGTGACTCTGTTAACCCTATTAATTTTACTGCTTTGCCTTTACCTCATGTCGTTTTGGATGTTGGTCCTGATGATAAGATTGATCATGTATTTAGGGAAAGGGACGTTAGGTATTCTGATATAAGTATTCTTTATCCTAAAGCTACTGTTAATCCAAAGCTTCAAAGTTCAATAAATGCAAATCCAGAAGGAAAAACAAAAGTTTTAGAAATAGTTTGTAAGAATTATTCTTTACCAAATGAAGATGCTTATTACTGCATAATATTTGAAATTAATTCTAAATCTTTATTAAAGTATGAAACTTATAAAGGCACTGGTAGTAATCCGTTTGTTTGCTTTAGGTGGAGTAAAGATCCAGGTGCAGTCTATGGTCGAGGTCCACTTATTAATGCATTAAGTGCAATCAAGACTACCAATCTTACAATAGAATTAATTTTAGAAAATGCACAGATGGCTATATCTGGTGTCTATCAAATGGATGATGATGGTGTTATTAATCCAGATACAATTAATCTAGTGCCTGGAACAGTTATTCCTAAAGCTCCTAACTCTCAAGGTTTGCAACCAGTTCAAGCTGCTGGATCATTTGATGTAGCTAATCTTATTCTTTCAGACATGAGGCTTAATATTAAAAGAGCTTTGTATAATGATATGCTTGGGAATCCAGATCGAACTCCAGCTAGTGCGACTGAGATTGCAGAACGTATGGCTGATTTGAGTAGAAGAATAGGATCTGCGTTTGGTAGACTCCAAGCTGAGTTAGTTCAGCCAGTTCTTCAAAGAGTTGTTTATATTTTAAAGAAACAAAATCGAATTAAAATTCCGACTATAAATGGTCGTCAAGTTAAAGTTCGTTCTGTTTCTCCACTATCTCAAGCTCAAGCTAATCAAGATATTACTTCAGTCAGTAGATTCTTAGAATTAGTTCAAGGAAGATTCGGTCCAGAGTTGGTGAATATACTTGTTAATTCTGAAGAAACGGCTGCTTATTTAGCTAAAAAATTTGGAGTACCAGATTATTTAATTAGAGATCTTGAAGAAAGAAAACAAATAATAGCTATGGCTCAACAAATGCAACAGCAACAAATGGAAATGCAACAACAAGGAGCAATGCAAGGTGAACAAATCCAAGCCTAATATAAGTCATCTTGATGGATTCCCACGAGGAACAGATGATGAACAAAGAATATCTTTACATTTTACTTCTCTGTTTACTACACCAGCTGGTATAGAGGTTATTAAATATTTGAGGAGTATAACTATAGAAGCAGTACATGGTTCGGCAGTAACGAATGATACGCTTCGACACGCAGAAGGTCAGCGATTTATTGTTGGCTTAATCGAAAGAAGAATACAACATGGTCATAAGGTGAAATCAAATGAATGATGAAACAGAATCTACAGAAGAAAATCAAGAAACTATTGAAGTCCCTCAAGAATATGCTGACAGCAGACCAGAGTGGCTACCAGAAAAATTTAACTCACCAGAAGATTTGGCTGACTCTTACGCTAATCTTGAGTCGAAAATAGGTCAAAAAGAAGAAGAGTTAAGACAGTCATTTATGGAAGAAATGCAAGCTGAAGCTTTTGCTGACAGACCAGCCGAAGTCGGAGACTATCTCTTACCTGAAATTATTGATGAAGAAGAGGCAGTAGACAATGAGCTTCTTAATTGGTGGGCTGACCATTCTTTTGAAAATGGTTATTCGCAAGATGAGTTCCAAAAAGGAATTGAAATGTTTTATGAGGCTACAAATGATGGATATAATCCAGAATCTGAGATGGCTCAGTTAGGCGACAATGCTCAAGAAAGAGTAGAAGCTGTTGGTCTTTTTGTTGAGAATCAATTTCCAGAAGAAGTTAGAGGAGCGATAGATGAACTATGCTCTACTGCTGAAGGCATAAGAGCTGTTGAGATTATTATGGATGGCTTAAAAGAAAATACTGTTGCTGGTAATTCTCAGCCTACTGCTCTTCTTAATGAAGATAAGCTAAAGGAAATGATGAATGACCCTAGATATTGGAATGTATCTAAACGAGATCCAGCATTTATATCTCAAGTAGATAACGGATTTAAGAAGCTTTACAACAGATGACAAAGAAAAAAGTAAAAAAGCCTAGATACTAATGACTTATATCAAGAGAGGCAACCTTGAGTTTCGACCATGTGTGCTTTCTGATGTTGATATTGTTCTCGATAATATGCGCTTACCTGATATCAGGGAGTGTGCGTTGGTTGGCGTAACTCCTTCTATGGCTCTTAATGTTCCTTTTATTGAGGAAGGATCTAAAGGATTTACTATCACCCACAAAAGAAAACCTATAGCTATGTGTGGGATTACTCCTATGGATAAGTATATGCATACTGGAAAGATTTGGTTCTTAGGTACTAAAGATGTAGATGAAATGTGGAAATCTTTTTATAAACATAGCAAATTAATTCTTAGTTTTCTTTCTATTGGCTATGATGTGGTGGAAAATTATGTGCCTATTGATCACGATAAAACGATTAGATGGCTTAAATGGATAGGGTTTGAAGTAGAAAATCAACAGTATTTTGTGCATGAACATGAGTTTGTACGAGTTTTCTATTGCAATTTAAATAAATTTGAGTGTAATAATAGTATAAGTGAAAGACCCGTACTGCATTAAGAGAAGCCCTTACGGATAACTTCGTTGAAAAATGCACAGGATAATCTGAAGCGTAAATTGAAACTTTAACTAAGGAGCTAAATAAATGGCAAATTCAATCGACACAGCCTTTATTAAACAGTTCGAGTCTGAAGTTCACCTTGCTTATCAGCGTATGGGTTCTAAGCTACGGAATACTGTACGAATGGCAAACAATGTGAGTGGAAGCGTTGTACGTTTCCAGAAGATTGGAACTGGTAGTGCGAGTACCAAGTCCAGAAATGGTCTTGTGACTCCAATGGAATTAGCTCATACAACTGTCGAAGCAACAATGGCTGACTACTATGCTGCTGAATATATCGACAAGTTGGATGAACTAAAGACTAACATCAATGAACGACAAGCTGTAGCAACTTCGGCTGCTTCTGCTCTTGGTCGTAAAACTGATGAACTTCTAATCACAGCTATGGATGCTGGTGCTAACTCAACTCAGATACATGATACAAGTTCAGCTCTTGAAAAAGCTGACTTGCTTTCATTATTTGAAACAATGGGTGCTGCCGATATTCCAGAAGATGGTGGTAGATTTCTTGCTATGCATCCGAAGGGATTTGCAGACTTATTCTTAATTACTGAGTTTGCAAGCTCTGACTATGTTGGCGACCAGAATTTACCTTATGCTGGAGGAATGACAATGAAGAACTTCTTGGGCTTCAATATCTTCTCTAGCTCTGCTGTAACTGCTGGTAAGAGTATGGCTTATCACACCTCTGCTATTGGGTTAGGAATTAATGCTGATGTTTCTACTGAACTAAACTATGTTCCAGAAAGAGCATCTCATCTTGCAACTTCTATGATGTCTATGGGAGCATGTGTCATTGATGACAATGGTCTCTATGAAGTCTTAGACAACAATTCTTAGGAGGTAATTATATGGCTTATAGTGCTTCTGGTTTAACCCTTTGGTCTATGAATGGAAATGGTCCGAAACTTTGGAACTATTCAACATCTGACACAATTGCGACTGTTAACAGTGCTGGTTATTTTAATAGTGCTGCAAATATGTTAAGTGTTCGTGATGTTATCTGCGTTTCAGATACCAATGCTCCAACAACTCATTGGGTAAACGTACTATCAAACACTGGTTCTGTAGTAGATGTATCTGATGGTACAGCTATTGTCGAAACAGATGGCGACTAAAATAATTAAGGAGAAGGGGAGGCAACTCCCCTTTACCACATGACATCAACAGTTGCAGATAGTTCAATAGATATTTCAAGTAGAGCTTTAATCCTTATAGGAGCAGAGCCTATTACTTCTTTTACAGATGGAACTACTGAATCTCTTGTTGCTTCTAATCTTTATGAGGATATATGCAGATCTGCTTTATCTAATACTCGTTGGAGGTTTGCAACCAATCAAGCAGTTTTAAATAGATTAACTGATGCTCCGACTGGTAGATATGATTATGCTTATCAACTTCCTTCTGATACTCTGATTGTTCATGCAGTCACAGTTAATGATGGTCAGATTGAATATCAGATCTATGGCGATATGATTTATGCAGATACATCTACGCAAGATACTGTAATTGCCGACTATACATTCAGAGCAACAGAAGAAAATTTCCCTAGTTATTTTACTATAGCTTTGCAGTATGCGTTAGCTTCTGCTTTTGCTTCTTCGATTGCTAGAGATTCTAGCCTTATGAACATGATGACTCAGATGGCAGATCAAGCTATGCTTAAAGCTAGGAATATAGATTCACAACAACAAACAACTAGGACTATACCTCAGACTAGATTTAGTGCTTTTAGGAGGAGCTAATGCGAAAAGCAAAAGTACCTCTAACTAATTTTCAGTTTGGAGAAATAAGCCCTAGCTTGATATCGAGAACCGATACTAAAGTATATACAAACTCGGCTCAAAAAATTGAAAACTTTTTTTTAAGGGCTGAAGGTGGAGTAATTAAAAGACCGGGATTGTTTAAAATCTATGAGTTTGATACTACTGCTGACAAAGCTTCCTTTACTATAACTGTTTCTGACTATGCCAATATACCTGTTGGCTCTACTATTAAATTTTATAAGAGTGATGGTACGTTAATTACTGTAGAATTTGAAACTGCTGGTAGCAGTAGTCCAAGTGCATCTGTTGGTAACACTCACTATGTAAGAGGAAATACATCTAATGATGTAACTGCTGATAATTTATATACTGCTATTAATGCTATATCTGGATTTACTGTAGCGAATCCTTCGGCTGCTGTGGTTACAGTTGTTAGAGATGATGTCTTTGATGGGAGATATCAATCTGTTTCAACGAGTGATAGTACCAGATTAGCTGTTACTAATTTTGCTGTTGATAATGTTTTACAGCATAGACTTGTTCCATTTATTTTTTCTGATGATGAAAGATATATAGTTTCATTAGAGAATTTAAAGATAAGAGTATTCCAAATTGCTACTAATAATACAGTAAGTTTGGCAGCTACTATTACTCAAGACACAGGTTCGGCTGCTCTTCCTATTACACATTCTAATTTGCATGAATTAACTTACGCACAATCAGGTGATGTAATGTTTATTTCTCATCAATCTTTTATGACTAGGAAGTTAGTTCGTACTGGTCTTACATCTTTTCAAGTGGAGACTTTTACATTTGACACTCAATCGGCTGGAGCAAAAATATACCAACCTTATTATCAGTTTCAAGATCTTGGTGTTACTTTAGATCCTTCTGCTAGCTCTGGAAATGGAATCACTCTGACAACAAGTGAAGCTTATTGGGATACTACAGGAGATATAGATAGTGGTAATTATCCTGATTCAAAGCATGTTGGTATTACTATTAAATACCATGACCAAGAAATAACTATTACTTCTGTTCAGTCTACTACTCAAGCAACTGGGAATTGTTTAGCTGCTTTGAAAAAGAAATTAAAAGCTGATTCTATGAGAACCGACAATGGCGTTGCTACAATTACAGTTACGCTTGTTAATCATGGTTTTTCGGCTAGTGATGCTTTTACAGTAAGTAATGCAAATACAGTTGGTGGCATTGCTTCTAGTAATATAAACGGAGCAAGAACTGTTGTTGAGGTTATAGATGATAATACATTTACTTTTAATGCAGCCGCCAACGCAAATGATTCTGCTGTTGGAGGAGGAACACCTTTCTTAGAAACTCATGCTGTAGCTACTAATTGGTCTGAGCAATCCTTCTCTACTTTAAGAGGATATCCTGGAGCTGTTACTTTTCATCAGAATAGGCTTTGGTTCGGAGGAACTCTGTCTCAGCCTGATGGGTTATGGTCTAGCAAAACTAATCAGTTTTTTAACTTTGATTTAGGAGATGCTTCAGATAATGATGCTATTGATATTACTGCCGCAATCGGAGAGGTTAATACTATTCGTCATTTAGTATCTAACAGAGATCTCCAATGCTTTACATCTACTGATGAATTTATTGTTCCAGCTTTTATAGAGAAGCCTACAACCCCTACAAATGCTACAATTAAAAGACAAACTCCTTTTGGTTCTGCTTATGTAAAGCCTTATGTGTTTGATGGTGCTACTGTTTATATTCAAAGCTCTGGAGAGATTGTAAGAGAAATGTTATTTGACGATACTCAGAACGCTTATACTGGTCAGCCTATATCAAGCCTTTCTTCTCATCTTATTAAAACCCCTATTGGATCTACTATACTTGCTGGTGGTATTGATCGTAATGAAAGTTATTATTTTATTGTAGATGGAGATGGTACGTTATCTGTATTTAATTCAAATAGAGGAGAACAAAGATTTGGATGGACACAGTTTACAAGTCAAGGTGCGTTCCATTCTATTTGCACTATTGATACAAGACTGTATGCTGTATTAAAATTTGATAAAGGTGATGGTACTAATAAATATATTCTTTGTGAGTTTGATAGTAGTTTTAATCTTGATATGGCTAAAACTTACTATGGTGCTAGCGGAGTTTTCTCAGTCAGCTCTGATTTCGCTAACGGAGCAGTTCTCGATGTCGTCTCTGGGACTCATTATCTTGGTCAGTTTACTGTTGCTAGTGGGAATATTGACGTATCAGCGATAGATAGTTCTTTGACTAAAGCTGAAATAGGATTTAAGTTTGATGTTAATTTGAAAACAAATCCTATTGATACTGTATCTCAGATAGGACCGACAACTGGAGAACCAAGAAGTATGAATAAAGTTATTGTAGATTTAAATAATACTTTGTCTTGTTCTGTTAATTCTAAGGATCTGATTATTAGACAGGTTACAGATGATTTAAGTCAAGATAGAACTCCTGTTAATGGTAAGAAAGAATTTAGATTGCTTGGTTATTCTAAAGATCCTCAAGTTTCTATTAGTCAATCTGCACCATTATCATTACAAGTTAATTCATTAATTGCGGAGGTAACATTCTAATGTGGTGGCAAGTTGCGGGACAAGTTGTAACAGGTCTTTTAAGTGCTAGTGCTTCTATAGCGGCTGGTAAAGAAGCTCGTAGACAGAAAGAGATTGAAGCTAAACAGCTTGAGCAAGAAAGAAAACAAACAAAAATAAATACTATGCAACAGCATAATGATCTTCAAGCTGAACTAGACAGAATAGAAGATATTAATACAGCTACTTTTGATTTTATGAATAGGGATGATGATAATTCTCGTATGAAATTTAAAGAAGCTCAAAAAGATATTACGAATAGAGATCTTAGAAGAGTGCAGTATCAAGGTTTATATACACAAGCTCGATTAGAAACAAGAAGATTATCTGCTTTAAGAGCTGGGAAATTCGCAGAAAGAGCTGGGTATGTTAATGGATATGCTACAATGTTTAATACTATTGGTAATCTTGGTAAGACTGGGACTGGTTCAGGATGGAGTAAGTAAATGGTAATTAAAATAGATAAACAACAGTATCGTAATTCTCAAATAGGAGTTGTCGGTGCTGATATGTCTGTTGCTAATAGCATGAATCAAATTGCTAATGCTATGTCTGGTATGTCTAATAGACTATTTAAAGATGCGGCTGAAAATGCTGACAGAGAAGCAAGAGAATATGTCTCTAGTTTATCTAATGACCAAATAGTAGGTACTGATCCTAATACTGGAAGACCTGTTAATCTTTTAAAAGGTTTGACTGAAGGGTTATCTTCTAAAGGTTATGGCTCTATCGGTAAAAATGCTTTTGATGAAGAGATAACAAGACGATTTGCTAACATTGTTAGGAATCAATACACGGAGAAATCTAAAAGATTAGCTCTTCAACACCCAAATAATCCTAATAAATTTCAAGATGAATTTGCTCATTACTTAGATAATCTTGCTTTACCTTATGAGGGTAAGTTTAAGAATATTATTCTTGATGGTGGAACAGAATGGGGAGCTTCGGTTAAGACTAAGTTAATCGGAGACACTATGGAGAATGAGAAGAGAATATCTAATCTTATTCTTGCTAGAGATCTTTCAGAAGCAGATGCAAACTTAGAATCTTTAGGTAAAGAAACTAAAGGAAATAATTGGCAGAGTATGTTGGCTGGCATTAAAGATGACAAGAATCCAGTTAATCAGGATCTCAAACAACGCATTGGTACTTCTTTTGCTCATAGTGGTGGCATGAAAATGCCCTACAGCGAATACAGAAAAAAAATGGAAGTAAGTTATGCAAGTGGATCTTTGCAAGGTATCTTCGCTGATTTAATTGCCGACAATGATAAGGGTCAGATAATAGGATATAAACTTAGTAACGCAATTCTTGGGAGAACAGAGCTTACTAATGATATTCTCGGTGGTCTCTCAAAAGATCAGCAAGAAAAGATCAAGGGTCTTGTCAATATAGTTAGAAAAAATAATGCTGGTGCAGAAGTTTATTCAAAACTAAATGGATTAGCTGTAGCTGATAGGCATGTTGATAACTATTTAGAAAGCAAACAAACAGATGAGAAAAATGATCTCCTAAGTGATTTAGTTCAATCAAGGAAACAATCACAAGAAGATATTTTCCAAAGCTTTGTGTATGGAGCAGATGGTGGTGCTATATCTAACATACAAAAGTTAATTGATTCTGGAGATACAGATGGAGCTATGGCTGCTTATCAAGAAGCTAGAAAACAATTAAATGTTTCTGGTACAACTGTACTTCAAGGTGTTGATTCTCAAGGGAATGTAGTCAAAGACAAGCAATCAGTTTTAACTCCTGATGGTCTTGCAAGTGTTATGACTAAGTTTGACAGTAAGATAGCTAACATTATCGCTACTGATTCTTCTTCTCTGTTTACTGAAAGTGGTATGGTTAATATGGGTAAGATGAAAAGTCTTATGGCTTATATAGCCAACCCAAAGAATACGTCTATGCTCAATGGGTTTACCTCTGAACAGAAATCTTATGCTCAAAAGTTTGGTAAGTATATGCCAATAGAAAATGTTCCTGATGCTTTATTAACTGGCAAAGGTTCTAAAGCTATGACTGCTGAATTTAGAAGTAGGCTTCTAAGCAAGATGGGTTCTAACTTAGAGGCTCAGAATAAGGCTGTATCTCATCAAGCTTCTATAAAAAAGTATACAAATTTAGCTAGAACTTTAGACCCTAGCAATAAGACTGGTGCTATTATCGGACCTAGTTCTCCAGACCAGCGAAAAATTGCTGGAGAAATTCTATCAAATGAATTTGCTCCTTTATTTCAAGCTTCAGCCCATAATAAAAATCCTCCTACTATAGAGAATATTTGGTTTACTGCTCATTTTTTAAGCCCTGATAGTGCGTTTAGAAAACGAGTAGATCAAATGGCTAATAAAGGTATTGTTCCTCAACCATTAGTAAATGCCATAAAGTCTTTAAGTAAAGCTAAAGAAGGTGATTCATCAACACTAGCTCTTTGGGATTATGTAAAAAAAGATGGTGGTGAAATGGTTACTTGGCATAAAAAAGCAGACAACACTTATGATACTAGAGTTGTTAGAAGAAGATTATTAGCTAGTAATGGCTTGGAGCAAGAAATGAAATTCTTTGATGAAGTTATTGAAGCTTCTAAAGTTGTTAATTCTTTATCTGTTGGTAAGCTAATAGCAGATATGGCTGAATTTAATAATCCTATTCAATCAGAAAGACTCAATAATTATTATGACCAATTATTTTACAAAGAATTAAAGCTTGATAAATATAAAAATTGGACTGGTAGAGATATAGCTATAGATCAATTAAAAAGAGCAACTGGCAGTTCTTATATTTTTGATTTCATTGAGCCAGCTTTAGATTTTCATGTGGCTGCAAAGCGTGCAAATGGCGAAGATTTAAATATTAAAGCATGGGCTAAGAGCATGATGTCTAATAATTTTTATTCTGGAGAGGATATTGTTTTAGATGCTATGCATTTAAATTTTACTGGTGAAGATAAAACTCCTTATAGTTTGTTAAATATATTTCCTGATGATGATACTAGAGAAAGCTTTAAAGAATATGTAGATCTTAAATTGCTTAGATTAAGTAAGAATAAAGTTTCTTTATATGGAGGTGATCGAGGTGATGTCGAAGGAGAAGTAGACCCCTGGAGATGGGAACCTTTTAGTAGCATAGGTGAGTTTTTTACTGCTTGGCAACATAGTGATGTTCAAAAGAAAGCGTGGTTAGTCCCAGTTCATGGTGCTAATACTACTCCTCTTATTGGTCTGCACAGAAATGATAACGATAGAAATGCTGATAATGCTGGTATTGGCGATATACAATTCATGGTTCATTGGGGAAGAGATGGTGAGCTTGAGCCTTTAGTTTTAGAAAACGCAGAAAATGATAACCAACCAGAAGTTATATATGTTTCTGCTAATGAGTTTAGAGAATGGCTAAATAAACAATGATAAGAAATGATGTCCATTATAATTATAATGCAGAGATACCATTTAATACTGGGCTTAAGGGAGCTGATATTGTTTCTTCTCCTTCTTGGTTTGATACTCTAGGAGCTAATTTAGAATATCAATATAAGCCATTTATTAATGCCATACATAATGCGTGGGAAAACTATGAACGAGATGAAGAGTTCAACGCTATTGATCACATTAAAGATACTCCTTATTATGAGTATCGCCATACTTTAGCTGATGCAAAGAACCGAGATCATCTGAATGATTTGATTGCTCAAGTTGATGGAATGAATGAAGCAAGAGAAACTTTAGCTAGGTCAGGTATATTTAATCAATTTACTACTGGTATTTTTGATCCTTTGAATCTTCTTGCTCTTCCTTTTGGAGGTCCAGCCTTTGGCATAGGAAGATCAGCTCTTCGTGTTGGTCTTGGTGTTACAGCTATTCAAGCTCCAGTTGAAGCTGGTCGTCAGCTTTTTGATCCTTCTGCTACTTATACAGAATCAGGGATAAACTTAGGAGCTGCTTTTGTTGTTGGTGGTGCTATTGGTGGTGCTATGGCTGTTCCAGCCAGATTAAAAGCTAATGTCCAAATGAAAACTCAACAAGAATTAGATGAATTTAATAGTGTTATTAATACTGCTGATGCAGAACAACTTAGTTTGCTGGGCAAAAGAGACGAAAGAATTTTAGATGTTGATGGTTTAACTTTTCGATCTGATGAACTTACTGATAAAGATGTAGCGAATCTATCAACTTGGAAGGGTGTTAAAGAATATATTCAAAAGAAAGTAGCTCCTTATTCTCCTATTAAATTTCAAAAGACGGATCAATTTGACAGAACTACTACTGACATGGATGTTCTTGGCAGTTCTGCTAGGCTAGAAATAAAAGAACTAGGTGAAGGTTTACATGAGTTCGGACCTAAGAATCCTGAAGTTGGAGCTTCTTATAATGTAACAGCAAACACAATATATATATCTAAAGATGCTATAATGAAACAGTTCAAGGCTAAAGCGTGGACTAAGCCTAGAACATTAAGAGATGGCAGTAAGGCAAAAGCTTTGCCTAATAATGCTTTTAAATCTTTTGAAGAATATTATGACTTTGTTGTTTTGCATGAAGGTATGCACTCAAGAAAACTTGCAGATCCTTTATACAAAAGAAAAGCTAATGAATCTGTTGGAGCTTATGAGGATAGGATTAACTCTTATGCAATGAAAGAATTTCAAAAGCACAAAGGTAATAGTGTTACAAGGCAGATACATCATTCAAAGTTAAAAAAAATAGCTAAATGGTTTGAGAGTGAAAAACATGTAAGGAGTTTAGAAGAGGCTGATGGCACAATTAAAAATCCTTATAGCTTGGCTGAGAATTGGTTTACTAAAAGCTGGATGTATAAAGGTGTTACAAATCCTATGAAGAGAGTTCTTCAAGGTGACTATGATCAATCAACAAAGTTATCTTTTATTAGAATGATGGGAGATCATGGGGTTCTTCTTGAAGGTCATAGGAATGGAGTTAAAGGAGAACATTCTGTTTTTACTAAAGCTTCCACTTATGAGGGAGAATGGGTAGAGGCTTATGATGAAGTTCTGAAAATATACGGAGAAGTATCTGGCAAAGGGAAGCCTAAAGAATCTGTTATGGATTATCATTTTAACAAGAAACCTTTTGAATTATGGCTAGAAGAAACATGGTTAAAGAGTGCTAAGAAGCAAGAATTAACTGATCTTGAAAGTAAAGCTGTAGATACTTGGGATAAGTTTTTTAAGCGTTGGGAAGATAGGTTGACTGAGACTGGTCATCTAGGATCTGATGCTGGAATTGCTAGAAGAGTTGCTAAGTATACAGAATTAAATGCAACTTATGATAATGACTTAGCAAAGTATAAAGAAAGGCTTGGCTATACTGGTAAAGAAAAAAATGAGCAAGGTTATATAATTTCTTTTGAAGATTGGGTTGAGCAAAACTCTGCTAGAATTAATACAATACTTAAAGGTAAAGATAGAATTGAATTTAATATTCTAATTGACAACAAGAGGAAAATATCTCGTCAATTAAAGCAACACGAATTGCAACAAAGAACAAGAGAAGGTGAAAATGCTTTTGAAAAGATGTTTAAACCTGAGAAGTTCTTCCCTAGATTTTTTAATAAACAAAGAATTTCAGAAAACAGAATAGCTTTTGAAAAGATATTATCTGAATGGATGAGAGAGAATCCATATACTTATGCGTATGACCCTAAAGATAAAATTATTAAAGCAACTAAGATTTCAACAGATCCAGATGATATTAGCAAAAGAGTAAAGGAGATGGTTGATAAGATTCTTAATGAAGGAGATCCGTTTGAAGGGTTGTCTTATGGTTATGGTAAGTCAAAACATTTTAAGCATAAGATGATTGATATTCCGAATGAGCTTATTGCTGATTTTATTATTACAAATCCAGTTCAAGCTATGATGGCTTATACAAACAGAACTGCTTCACAGTTTGAGTTTTATAAAATGTTTGGTCATGAAGATCCTGAGATTGTTGCGAATGAAATACTTTTAAAAGAAGCTCGAAGAGGACTGAGTGAGAATCAACTAAATGCTTTGCGTAGAGATTTTCTTCATAGTTATGATCGTGTTGCTGGTGTTGTTATTCAGAACCCTGATGCTTGGAATCTTTACATAGCTCAGTTGTTAAAAGACTTTGCTGCCTTGAATTATTTAGGTAGTGCTGGATTTTCTACTCTTCCTGACTTTGCGGCAATCATGATGCAAAACGATCTAAGACCTTTTTTCTCTCAACTTATTAGAACGCTTGATAATGAGAAAGTTCGCATGAACGCTATGGAAGCTCGTATAGCTGGAGAGATGTTAGAAATATTAAAAGGTGATGTATATACACGATTAATGGAAGATACATTAAACAATCCTTTTCAATCTACCTTTAGATCTAAAGCTAAAAATACTTTCTTTCAGTTAAACTTACTCGGTCCAATGACCAGAACATTTAAACAGATATCTTCTATGGCTCATTCCCACACAATAGTAGATTATTCTATTAAGTGGGCTAATGGTAAAATTACCAACAAGCAAGCTCAATGGATGTTGAGAATGGGTCTTGATAAAAAAGATGCTTTAAAGATTTCCAAGATGAGAGACAAAGGTTTTATAGAAAAATCTGGTGACGATAAGTCAGGGTTTTATTTAGCTAATACAAATGCCTGGGATGACCCAGAAGCAGTCACTTTATTTAGAAGAACACTAAACTCAAGTGTTAAGAATACAGTCTTAATGGGAACACCAGCAGACAAACCTATTGTTAGTGATGGTGTATTTTATGTCCCTATTAGAATAGGGAAGCACATGGGTTTATTAGAAGATAAAAGATTTAAAGGATATGCTAGAATTGAGAATGGAATAATAGCTTTACCCTTTCAGTTTTATTCTTATTCTTTTGCTGCTCTGAATAAAATAACG
>TARA_R100001591_G_scaffold19325_1_pt1 | contig 17580 bp, 6 predicted proteins | sample TARA_R100001591 | Tara Oceans TARA_R100001591 (sample SAMEA2622725) | marine metagenome | biome: marine biome (ENVO:00000447); feature: surface water layer (ENVO:00002042); material: "saline water (ENVO:00002010), including plankton (ENVO:xxxxxxxx)" | depth 5 m
TATCAAAGGGTTTTATCAATTGCTAATAAAGAGCAGAGAGGTTATATCACGCCTCAAGAGTTTAACTTATTAGCTAATCAAGCACAAATGGAAATATTTGAGCAATACTTTTATGATTTAAATCAGTTTGGCAGGCTGCCAGGTAATGAAACAAAGCACGCTGATATGGTAGATATACTAGAAGAAAAAATATCTATATTTGAAAAGTTTAGGCAAGATGTTAGTATGGGGTCAGGTGGTGTAGGAGATTTAACAAACGTCGGCGCTAACGATATATATAGATTAGGTACTTTAAGTTTTAACAACTCTGGTGAATACATTGAAATAGAACATGTTAATCAAAATGAATTAAACAATTACATAAACTCACCGTTAACAGCACCAACAACTACAAGGCCTATATATATTAAGACATCTGAAACAGCAATACAAGTTTACCCAACAACAATAACTAGTGGTGTAACGTGTAACTTCATAGCAAGACCTGCTGATGTAGTTTGGAATTTTACTACAGTGTTAGGTGAAGCTTTACATAACTCTAACGGTACGGTTAATTTTCAACTGCATGAATCAGACGAAACCACTTTAGTACAAAAAATATTACAGTTAACTGGTATAACTATTAAAGACCCTGGTTTATATCAACTAACTGATAAAGAAGAAAACGAAACAACTCAACAAGAAAAATTATAACGGATGGCTTTATTTAAAGGAACACAACAGTCTTATTATCAAGGTGCTGATAACAATTTTAATACGTCTGACGATTTAAACACGTATGGTAATTATCAGTTTGTTAATATTAAAGATTTAATAACAAACTTTATTATTACATATGTTGGTGAAAATAAAATAATAAGCAAAGTTAAAAGGCCTGATGTTGCTTTTCACGCACAAAGAGCTTTACAAGAGCTTAGTTATGATACTTTAAAGTCTACTAAAACACAAGAAGTTGAAGTTGGATCTAGTCTAACTTTACCGTTGCCGCATGATTATGTTAATTATGTTAAGGTATCTTTTGTTGATGATAATGGTATAGAAAATATATTAATACATAGTAGGAAAACTAGTAACCCAAGAGCTTTATCACAAGACTCTAGCTTTAATTATCAGTTTGATAGCGATGGTAATTTAACTGAAGCGTCAGACTCAAACTCTTGGCTTCGTTATAAAGATAATTCTAACGTTGATAGCGGCGATACAAACAATGAAGATGAGCCAGGTGCTTTATTAAATGAAGGTGGTAGGTATGGTTTAGAGCCTGAGTTTGCTCAAAGTAATGGTATATTTTATATTGATGATACCCGTGGTAGAATACATTTTAGTTCTAATATGTTAGAAAAAACAATATTGATAAAATATATAAGTGATAGTTTAGCTACTGAAGGTGAAATGCAAGTACATAAGTTTGCAGAAGAAGCAGTATATAAATTTATAGCACACGCTATTTTAGCTAGTCGTGCTAATACACCTGAATATTTAGTTGCGAGATTTAAAAAAGAAAAGTTTGCAGAAATAAGAAAAGCAAAAATAAGATTATCAAATATTAAATCTGAAGAACTTGTTCAGGTAATGAGAGGTAAGTCGAAACGAATTAAACACTAATTAACACATGGCGGAGTTGAAACGTAATTTCACATCAAGTCGTATGAATAAAGACCTTGATGAAAGGTTAGTGCCTAATGGCGAGTATAGAGATGCGTTAAACATTAGTATCTCAACTTCAGAATCGTCTGACACAGGCTCTGTTGAAAGTATAAAAGGTAATTCAAGAATATCAACGTTAGGCATTGCTGGTAGAAAATGTATAGGTACAGCACGTGACGAAGAAACAAATAAAATTTATTGGTTTATAGCAGGTACAAGTGTAGATGCTATAGCAGAGTACAACGAAGATACAGGTAATGTAGAGCCAGTGTTAGTTTCAGTAAAAGCAACAGCTGATGTTTTAAAATTTTCATCAAGTAGTTTTATAACAGGAGCAAACGTACTTGATGGCGTTTTATATTTTACAGATAATATAAACGAACCTAAACAAGTTGACATCACTAGATCAAAAAACGGATCAACAAACTTCTCAACACACACAAAATTAATTATACAAAGTAGAGACGGTAATTCAGATAAAGGTAATATAGCCGAAGAGCATATCACAATAATTAAAAAATCCCCATTAAATGCGCCAGCTATAACAATGTCAAACACATTACGTGATGGCACTGTTAACGCTCAGTTTGAACAATCACCTAGCGGCACTATTGATGATGAGTTTTTTGGCACAACAGCAGCTGGCTCAAAAGCACCTGGTACTGTGTTAGGTAATATAGTTTTTTCACCAAAACCAAGCTTTGAAGTTGGTGATAATTTAAAGTTTACTCACACGTCTACTGATGACGGAGAAGTTATTACGTATGAAGTTAGGGTTGTTGTAATAGAAATAGTAAGTGAGGCGGCTGTATCTAAAACACTTAAAACAAAAATACTTAGTATTACTGATGATATAATAGTACCATCATCAACTATAGTTTGGTCTGTAGAGCTTGAACAAAAAGATCCTTTTTTTGAACTTGTATTTCCAAGATTTGCATACAGGTGGAAATATTCTAATGGTCAATACTCTGCATTTTCACCATTTAGTGAAATAGCATTTTTACCAGATGAAATAAACGGCTATAAGTTTGATGCTAAAAACGGCTTTAATCAAGCTATGGTTAACACGGTTAGAAAAATAACATTAAATACGTTTGATACTAAACCAAGCAATGTTGTTGAAGTTGATATATTATTTAAACAGTCAAACAATACAAATGTATACACTGTTAAAACATTAAAAGAAGATTTTACTTCTTTTGATATAACATCAGAACAAATATACGCTACAGTACCATCAAATCAATTAATAAGACCTTATGATAACGTTCCTAAAAAAGCGTTAGCACAGGATGTTGTGGCTAACAGATTAGTGTTTGGTAACTATGTGCAGAACTATAACGTTGATGATGTTCCATCGTTTCAAACAAATATTTTATCAAATAGAATAACAGAAAATACGCCAACAAAATCACTAAAATCAATACGTAAATATCAACTCGGTGTTATATACTTAGATGAGTTTGGTAGGCATACACCAGTTTTTGCAGATGATAGTAGTGTTGTAACTATTGATCAAATACAATCAAACACTGCAAATAAAATAGAAGCTAAAATAACAACACCAGCTCCAGACTGGGCAACACATTATAGATATTACATTAAAGAACCTTCTAATGAATATTACAACTTAGCGTTAGACAGATATTACGAAGCAGAGGATGGTAATGTTTGGCTTAGTTTTTCATCAGCTGATAGAAATAAGGTAGACAACGAAACGTTTTTAATACTAAAAAAGAAACACACAACTAACTCTAGTGTTTTTAAAACTTCAGGCGGTACTGTTAAATACAAGATACTTGATATTTCAAATGAAGCGCCAACGTTTATTAAGCAAAAGAAAACATCAATAGGTAAAATCACAACGCAGTTTGGCGAAAACTCAACTCCTTCTGAAGGCTTTCCCGAGGTTGGATTTTTATCATTTAAAGTTAAAGGTGGTGATATAAATGTTTTAAAAGATTTAAACACTACATCGGTAACTGATAAATATATACGTATATCAACATCTCAAGATGCATCAGAGCTTTATCAATTAAGTAGCATAAATGTTAATGATGCGGGCGCTACTGGTAACTTAACAGAAGATGTTGACACCTGGACATTTAATATAGCAGAACCATTTGGTGAAGATATTTCTTTTGCTGGCACAGGCACTAACAAAACAGATGGTTTGTCGTTAGAAGTTTTACAAGAAGACATTGACGAAAATAATCCTGAGTTTGTAGGTAGGTTTTTTGTTAAAGTGCCAAGAGATTCTACATTAGATAGTAATATATTAAGTGGAGCAGTTGACAGGGTTTATAAAGTTAAAAACGCACAGAATATATTTAAAATAGATACAACGCACAATACTCATGCTGATTACTCTAACGGCACGCAGCTGTTTGCTATTGATAAAGCTGGTGGTTTTGATGGAGATAAAAACACTTTAGCAACGGGTAAAGGCGCTCAGGGTGGTAAGAAAACTATACAAATAAGATTAATAGGCATTGGTCCTGATAAAGAGCCACATACGTTAAATCCAAACGTTGTAAATTTAACTGCTAACGCGCTCTTAGACGGACAATTACGTACTCCTGGTACTAAACTACGTTGGCGAGATGATCCTAGCCAGGAGGTGTACGAGATTGTCTCTGCTAGCCCCATAAAAGTATTTAATTTTGGTAAAGGTCGTATTCAGCGTAAAAGAGCTGACAACAAAGGTATACGTTACACAATTACTTTAGATAGAGAACTATCTTTTAACCCGCAAAACGCAGTACAAACAGGCGTTACATCTGATAGTGGTACTAGCACCGTGTTAGAAGTTGTGTCAGAGGTAATAAATGAAAACACATTTGCTAGTGATAGCCCAGCTGTATTTGAAACTGAACCAAAACAAGCTGTTGATTTAGAGTTATATTACGAAACAAGTAAAAGTTATCCCATAGCAGATTTGGCAACGTTTAAAACGTTAGATTATTTTAACTCTTTTTCGTTTGGTAATGGCGTTGAATCAAACAGAATACGTGATGACTTTAACGCGCCAACTATAGATAAGGGCGTAAGAGTATCTACTGTTTTAGCAGAGCAGTATAAAGAAGAACATAAGAAAAGTGGTTTAATATATTCTGGAATATATAATTCTACAAGCGGTATAAACAGACTAAATCAGTTTATTGCTGGTGAAAAAATAACAAAAGATTTAAATCCAGAATATGGATCAATACAGAAGCTACACACTAGAAACACAGACTTAATAGCCTTGTGTGAAGATAAAGTATTAAAAATATTAGCTAATAAAGATGCTTTGTTTAATGCAGATGGTAATGTAAATTTAACATCAACTAATAATGTTCTTGGCACCGCAATGCCGTTTTCAGGTGAGTACGGTATAGGTAAAAATCCAGAAAGTTTTGCTAGCTTTGGTTATAGAGCTTATTTTACTGATAAAGCCAGAGGTGCTGTATTAAGATTATCAATGGATGGCATAACTAAAATATCTAATTATGGCATGGGTAATTACTTTAAAGACAACTTAGCAGCGGCAACAACAGTGCTAGGTACGTACGATGAAGATAGTAACAACTATAATATTACACTAAATAATGATACCGTAAGCTTTGCTGAATCTATAAACGGCTGGGAAAGTAGAAAGTCTTATATACCAGAGCATGGTATATCTTTAAATAAAGTATATTATACTTTTAGCGATGGTGACATGTGGAAACATACAGATACAGCCACAAGAAATACTTTTTATGGAAGTTCATTTGTTGACTCGCAAATAACATTATTACTTAATGACTTACCATCAAGTGTTAAAAAATACAAAACGATAAACTATGAAGGTAGTAGATCAAGAGAATATAATGCGTCAGGAGCACAAACAAAAACTGGGTGGTACTTAAACAACATAACAACAGACCAACAGTCTGGTGAAATACAACAGTTTAAAGATAAAGAAAACAAGTGGTATAATTACATAAAAGGTAAAGCTGTAGCTGGAACTGATATTGATACAAAAGAACTTAATATACAAGGCGTTGGTAAGCTCTCAGCTTTAAGTGGTAATGGTCAAAGTTTATTTGATCTTAATATAACCGTAACAGGCCTAGCCGCGCAAAACATGACACTAACAGGTGTATCTGGTGAAGGAACTTGGACATTAAGTGGTAATACAGTAACTAGAACCGGTGTTAGCCAAATAGCAGATACAGACCCTGTTGTATTGACGTTTACTTCTAATGATGGTTTTGATAATCCTGCTTCACAAACAGTTACTAGTTTACCATCTGAATTTAATGGACAGCCTACATATAATGCTACAAACAACACGCTAAGCATAACGTTTAACTCAGCTACATTATCAGCTAACAAAAATATAACTATAGCGCTAGCCAACCCTGCGCCAGAAAAAACATTTGGTATTGAGGGTAAATTTGATGACACTGTAGAAAATGTAGTTAAAGATAGGTATTACAAAATAACAGTTTCGTATGATAGCGGTAGTATATCTCCTTTAAGTAATTTTCCTGGTGGTGATGATATTTTAGTTACATTTTATGGTGGTAATGTTGGTGATATACCAAACTTAACAAATTTACCATTTGATTTTGATCAAAATACAGCAGATACTAAGCCCGGCACAAACCTACAAAACATTGATCCTATTGGATTTGGTGAAGTAAAATTAAATCAAACAGCACAAAATAGCGCAACTAAAATATTTATAGATGATATAGATAAAAATCATAATAGCATACAAGATGCTTTCACAAGACACGGAACTCCGGTAGCTGCTGTAAATGTAAGGCTTACAAGAGCAGCTGATGCTACTAAGTTTATAGATTATACAATAAGTAATTTTGAAGAAGCAACAACCGCAGTTAGTAGCTCTAACAATAATGCGTTTTCAGGCAGCGCTACAGTTGGTAACACGGCAAGCGGTTTAATATCAAAAGTATTTCAAGCAAGTGAAGGTCATATATTTACAACACCACCACGTGTTGTGTTTAGTGATGTAGCACGCGAGGAGAATTATAACGTTGTTGTTCAAGACGCTAGCAATACTAATAATGAATTAACCACGAGAAGGTTTACCATATCATATGATATAAATGACAAAGAAAATATAACTACGGATAAAATAAACTTTACTGCTATAGCTAGCAATAACCAAACATCTACTAATAAACTTTATAGTGTTACGTGTGATCAAACGCAATTAAACTTTTATGGTGGCGAAAGAGATATAACTGTTTTTGGTGATCCTAATTCTACATTTAAAATATCTATATCTGACGGTAGCAATACATATGATTTTTCTTCTAACACTTTTACAAGTGGTAGCACAGAAAGTGGTACTTTAACTGTAACATCAGATGGTTCACTTGCGACAACTATAGATTTTCCAGCTGTAACCGCTAACAAAACTTATACAGCAACTATAACCGCTTTAGGTAGTTCAGCATTTAATACAAGTCCTGCTACTAGACAATTTACTATTGAGCAGAAAAAAGAAGTGTTTATAAGATTTACGCCGACAAATGCAAACGCTATAGATACAGCAGCAGGAGAAACGGTTACGCCTTCATCTGTGACGGTTACATCAACCGGTAGCAGCAGCGCTCAGCAAAGAGTTTTATTGTCATATACTATAACAACATCTAACGATATGGTATTATTAAGTACACCACAGTTTAATAGTTGGAGTGGTATTGGTTCATCTGTAAATAACACAACAAGAGAGATTACACTTTCTAATGGAGGTAAAGTTACAATTGACAACCACAATATAAACATAGACAATACAGTTACTCCTAATCAAGCTGTATATACAGCAAGTGCTTTTATATCTCAGTTTGGTACTGATGATGATACTGTTACTTTAAACATTAGTAATCACTTAAACGCGCAATCATCATCTAATCAATTTGTAAACTTAGGGGTAACAGAAAATGATACAGATTTGTCAAGCGTTGCTTTGTTAACTGGACATCAAATTTTATCTAGTTCAACTAACGCTAGTGGCACTGGTAAAGTTGTTGGCGATTTTACAGGTCAAAATATATACGATATTGTAATTAATGTTGTTTCAATAACAGACAGTAGTCAAATAACAGCTTTTGGCTTAAATTCAAGTTCAACTTCACCACAAACAACTACACCAACTTCACTAACACAAATATCAAGTAATGTTTGGGAGGCAACATTTAACTGGTCAGCTACTTTAAACGCAGGAAATACAGCGGCAAACAATACTTACAATGTAGAGTTAAGTGTAGATTTAAACGGAATAACTTAATAATATGGCACAACTAACATTAACAATAGACGGAAATATAAATGTATCATTACAACCTAAAACAGACGCTACACTGTCAGGTAATGATATAATATACTATGGTACGCCAAGTGGTACTACAGTATCTTCTATAACAAGATTAGGTGAATGTGTAGGCGTTAACAGAACAAACAACACGATAGTAGTAGAAGTAGCTGACAGCGTTGTTAGGCCGTCACAAAACGACTTTATATTTTTTGGCAAAGATAACCAAGCTAGTAAATCAGGTATTTTAGGTTATTACGCAGAGCTAGAAATGAAAAATAATTCAACAGATAAAATCGAACTATTTTCAGTAGGTACAGAAGTATTTGAAAGTAGCAAATAACGTGTGATTATATATGTATAAAAATAAAATTAATTAATTATGGCAGTACCAATAGGATTAGCAGTAGAAGCAGGTAAACAAGTTGTAGGCGGCTTAACAAGTATCGCTGGAAGTATTATCGGCTCAGGAAAAAGAAGAAGAGAACAAAGACAAGCACAAGCTGAGTATGATAGAAACATGCAACAGTTTCAGCAGCAAGATACATCTAACTTGTATGCAAGTATGGAAAACCCATTTGCAGATCTTACTGTTAACCAGCAAGCTGCTAACTTTGCTAGACAACAGCAGCAACAAGCATCGGCAAATATAATGCAAAATTTACAAGGTGCAGCTGGTGGATCAGGTGTCGCGGCACTAGCACAATCATTAGCGCAGCAAGAAGCAGCATCAGCGCAAGCAGCGTCAGCAGATATTGGTAGACAAGAAGCGGCAAATCAAGCTAGAGCAGCAGGCGCGGCTATGGATTTACAAAGGATGGAAAGGATGGGCGCTGAAACAGCTAGAGGTTTGGAGCTAGATAAAAGAACTACACTGTTAGGTATGTCACAAGAAAGATTAGGAGCAGCTAACGAAGCTAGAAAAGAAGCAACAGCCGCGGCAATAAGTGGCGTTGGTCAGTTAGCGGGTGGTGCAGCTACATTAGGTGCTGCTAAAGCAGCAGGCTCAAACGGTAATTTTCTTGGCATGAAATTTGATATGCGTGGCTTAGAAGAATTTACACCAGGAGATAAATAATAAATATTATGGCAAACGGAAATTTAATACAAGGAGCAAGAAGATTAGGTCAATCAAAAAGATTTATTGATTATGGTAAAATACTTACCCGTAGTATCGATACATCTAAATTAGATAAAGCTCTTGAAGAAGGTAGAGAAAGATATTACAGGCAGCAAAAAGAATATGAAGCTAAGCTTGGTAATTATCTTAGCCAGAAAGGTACATTAGATTTAACTAAGGTGCCTGATCATGCTATGTCTGCCGTTAAAGATCAGTTAACCGCACAGAAAAACGCGTATGCAGCCGCAGCAACAGCAGCAGCTCAAGCAAAGGTTGGTAGTGAAGAGTATAACACAGCTATTGATCAAATGAACTCAGCTAATAATATTATAAGAAATTTAGACGCAAACTTATCAGGCGCGGCTACAACAATAGCTGAAATGCAAGAGGCTTTTGATAGTCAAGAGTTTTCAAAAGGTAATCCTGACTACAATAAATACATACAAGCAATAGGTGATCCTAACGCTGAAAATGGGCCAAAGTATATATTTGATGATAGCGGTAATTTATCAATACAGTTGTTTGATGATAATGGTAACCCAACAGAAACGGTTGCCGCTAAAGATTTAAATAAGTTTTTTAGAAAAGCAAACGAACAAATAAATAATGTTACTGCTCTTGCTGGTCAAGCAGAAGCTAGAGGTTTAAGTGGACTTAAATATGATGAAAAACAATCAAGACGTCAAATAGCAATGGCTTTAACAGATAATAGAGAAAATTTACTATCATTAGCTAGAGATGCTTTTGTGCTAGATAAACCTATAATATCTGACGCTGACATGGAAACAGAATTATACGAAGGCTTAACAGGTAGAGAGTTGTTATTAAGAGAAAACCAAACTCAATTAAAAAACTTTTTAACTGATAAATATATAGATGCTGTTAAAACTGGCTATGATAATGGAAGATCTGTTTATGATGAGAAGAAAAACGAAGGTAAAGAAAAAGAAAATGTAATATCAGGTATTGATGAAGTTTTAGAAGAACACGCTGAAAGTAGTGTTGTGTACGTAGAGAGTGATCAAATAGGCCCAACAATGCCAACAATAATTGACGGTAATAAAGAAATAAACGAAGATGCTTCTCAAGAAAGATTTGCACAAGAAGTAGCTGGATCATTAAATAGTGGAGCTTATGGTTCTCAAACTAACGAATACTTTTCAAGAGATGCAATTGTCGCTCAATTAATGGATATGGATGTAAAAGAGTTAGCTAAGTATGACTCAACGTTTGCTAATAAAAGTTACTCTGACGGTACTGACATTGGAGAAAACAAGAAAAGACAGGATATATTAAATTTTCTTACTAAAAGGTATCCTGACAAATATCTGTTTAGAACAGGTAAAGGCAGGTTAACTGGTTTTGCTTCTGATTATAAAAATCCAGCAAAAAAATCAATATCATTGTTGTTTAGCGCCGCTGGTATTAAGGTTGGTGTATTAGATTAATTAATTATGGCTATAGATAAATTATATAAAACTTTAAAGGAAAAAGGTTTATATACTAAGTCTTTTGAAGAATTTGAAGAAAAATTTAGAAAGGTAGAGTATAGAAAACAAGTGCATCAAGCCGTTGTAAACGAGGGTTTATATACTAAAGATTTAGATGCTTTTGAAGATAAATATTTAAACAACTTAACTTTTTCTAACATAGCATCAAACTTAGGCCAAACCGCGCTTAGTCTTGGTGAAGGTACAATTGACTTGCTAGAAGAAAGCCAAGCTTCTTTAGAGTTTTTAGGTAAGCAGTTTGAAAAATATTATGAAGGTAAATCTAAAGGTATATTTGAACCTTTAACGGTACAAGAAAAAGATGTTATTAGAGATAGAATTAAAGCAACGGGTATAAACATACCATTTGGCTTGCAAGGTGTTGGCTCTGGTATAAAAAGCAAATCATTTGACCCATTAATAGAAAACTTACAAAAAAATATTGTAACATATGATGATACTATAGGTCAAGCTTTAAATAAAGATGACGTTGATTGGACAGAAGTTGGAAGTAGAATTGCCACTGGTGTGGTTGGTTCAATACCAAGTTTAATACTAGCAACTAATCCAATGGGTTTAACTGTGCTTGGTGCTAGCTCAGCTGGTAATAAATGGGAAGAAGAATACGAAGAAAGCCCTGAAACAGCAGCATCTTTGTTATTTGCTAATGCTGCTGGCACTGGTTTAATTGAAGCTGCTGGTGAATATTTTACAGGTAGATTAGTAAAAGCTTCAGGTATTATGGGTAGATCTGGTGCGCCAACAGAGGCTATTAAGCAACTAAACAAAAGCGCCGGTGAACAATTCGCTAAAATATTATATGGCTTTGGTCAAGAGGGTGCAACTGAATTTGCACAAAGCTTTGGAACAAAAGTTTTAGAATCATTACCAAAAGGTATACCTGGTGGTTTAGGTAAAAAAGTTGACTGGGAGCAAGCAGCTTGGGAAGCTTTAGACGAAGGTATAATAGGTGGATTTAGTGGCGGCGGCGTAAGAACATTAGGCTCTATTGGTGATACAAAGTCTGTTCGTAGAAGAAGAGCTGAAACAATGTTAGCATCGCCTGAAAGCAGAAGAATAATTAAACAATCTTACGATGAAATAAAAGAACTTGAAAAGGGATTAAAAAACGCTGACGAAACAACACGTGAGATAATAGAAGAAAAAATAGAGTTAGAAATAGATAAAATATACGATGAAAGAATAAAGTCTTCTAAAGCATTATCAAACTTATCTGATAAAGATTTAATGGACTACGCAAAAAATATTGAAAAGCTAAACTCAATAAATAAATCTTTTAAAAATCCAGATAATATAGCAAACAAAAGAAACTTAGCTGAATTAAAAAATGAGTTTGATAAAATAGAAAAACAAAATAATGACTTGCTAAACAAAGCAGTTGAAAAGAATTTACAAACTAATTTAAGATCTGCAAAAAAAGCAGCGTTAAAAAGAGGTATAAAAGATTTTAAAGTAGTATCTCAAGAAGAATTTAAAAAACTTTATAAAAAAACAGACGAAGGCAAAGACTTAGACGATAACCAGCTATCGCGTGATGCTAGAGAAATATCAGGTTATTACGATAAAAAATCAAACACTATAGTTATAAACGAAACATCAGCTAAAAACTTTGGTATGGTAACTGTAGGTAGTCACGAGCTGTTACATCCAATACTAAACTCTGTCATGGGTTCATCACAAAGTCAAGCTGATAAAGTAGCTGAATTTAAAAACATATTGTCAGGTAGACAAAGAAGATTAATGGATCAAGAAATGGCTGATCGTGGTTATACTAAGGAAGATGAAGCCACAGAATACTTTAACGTATTTCTTGATGCTGTTGCTGATAAAAACTCTGACATAGCTTTTGAGAAAAATTTATATACACGTATAGGTGACTTTTTAAAATCTATATTTAGCGACTACAATATAAACAATATGGATTTTAAAGATGCTAATGGCGTGTTTAATTTCTTAAAAGCATATCAAGAGGGTGTTCAAAAGGGTGAGTTTACAAAAGAAGTCTCTGATATTATTGGTGACTTAGGCAACATAGAGTCTGAAGTTGGTATTGATACATCAAGAAACGCATCTGCAAACGTACAAAGAATATACGAGCAACGTGGTGTTGATGGTGCTTTTGATATAATACAAGAGTTTGCACCTATAGTAAACAACATAGTTAACAAGTTTAGAAACGTACCTGGCTTTGATGCTAACTTATTAACAGATGAAATAAATACAGGTAGAAGAGGTATACTTGATATGATAAGGGAATATAATCCTGAAAAAGCAAAGGGCGCACCACTCGCGGCTTATATTAATTCATTTATAAAACAAAGATCTATTGAAGCTGCTAACAGAATATTAAAAACTGAGTTTGAAACTGACGTGTCTGAAGCAAGAGGCGTTGCTGTTGAAGAAACTACGACACCAGAGATAAGTGATAAGCCTAGAGCTAGAAAAATAAATCCAATAGATTTTGTTTCAGATCCTGATTTAAAACAAAAGTACATTGACGATGTTGTAGATAAGTTAAAAGACTTAGATCCAGCGACGTTAACGTTTAAAAACTTAAAAGATTTATCGGCAGAAAATACAGCTAAGATATTTAATGTGCCTACTAAAAAAGTAGTAGATCCAACTGCTAATTTAACAAAGCAAGAAAAAGAAAATGCTTTAAAGTTTATTAGAGCTAACGCTTTAGATTTAATATCTTTATTACCAAAAGGCGCTGTAACAGAATCAGCTTCAGAAAAATTATTAGGTACATCAACCGGTGTACCAAAAAGTTTATTAAATAAATTTTATACTAAACAAGATAGGATAACAACAGGAGCTGGATTATCGCCTTTTACTAAAAATAATAACATAACTAGAAAAACATTTTTAGAAGCATTTGGTATTATTGATGGTCAAAAATCTACAGACTTTGGACCAAGAACACCTGAAGCTCAAGCTGTAAAAGCCATGATGTCATTATATGGCAAGCTAGCTACAAACAGTATAGTAAGAGATCAGCTTAGAAAACAAGGTGAATTACAAAGTGTTATACAAGACATAGCAGCTGGTAAGTCATCTGTTCAATTTAGTAGGGCTGTTAGAAGACAGTTTGATTTAAAACTAAAAGGTAGATTAAAAGTTGATACGTTATTAGCTGAAAATGGTTTAGATAAAAGCCTAAACTTAAAAGAAGAAATTAAAACACCTGAGGGTAGGCAGAGAATAGTACAAAATTTAAAGAATAATGTTGTAGTTCTACTACCTAAAGAAGCGTGGTTAGGACCTAGAGGTGGTAACGTGTTTACAACATCTGGTAAAGATTATGGAATAACTGGTAACGTTACTCAAGAACAACGACAGTCATTAAATGATTTACGTGTAGAAATAAATAACATGTTAAATGATTCTGACACTAAGTTTGGTGATCCTATTGAGGGTATTAGTGATTATTCAGTTTCTAGTTATAATACTATATTTAACGCTAGAAAAAAGACTATACAAGACGGCGCAAAAGAGTTTAATGATAAAGTTACGGCTATACATAAAGAATTATGGGCTAGAATAAATAAAAGTATACGTAATGATAACACGGGCACTGTTGCGCCTGGTGTAGCTACATACTTAAAGCTAGTAGCAAACCACACTGGACATTGGCATAAGTTAGGTGCTGCTATATACGGTTACTCACCAAACCCTAAAGCAAAAGGCAAAACCAAGTATGAATATGAGCATGCTATGCCTGCTACAGCGGCTTATTTATATTTATTAGACGCCGCAATAAATAAAACAAACTTTAATACTAGCTATGAATTAGTTATGAATAACTATAAATTAATAGCGCTAGATAAAGTTGATAATAAAAAATTAGGCTTAGCAAAATTAGGTAGAACAATGCCTGATAATTGGGATATATTAGACAACAATTGGTGGCAAAGGTATTTTAATGAGACTGTAGCCCAAATAGATGGCGGTATAGATCCCAACACTATAGTCGATTTAGACGGTAACACGTTAGCTAACGCTTTAAATATATATAAAGATGGATCAAATATATTAAGCCAGCAAGAGTTAGATATAATTAAAAACGCCGAGAAAGCAAATGAAGGTATGTTTGATATATTAATTAAAGGTCAAACGTTAAATAAACAAACAAAAGATTTAAAAATAATTGACAAGGCTATAAACTTTTCAAGAGTACCAAGGCCAGAAAAAGGTATTTCAATATTTGATTTTGATCAAACACTAGCTAACACTAAAGAAAAGGTAATAGTTAATATGCCTGACGGCACGTCTACTAAAATTGACGCTGCTGAATTTGCTAGAACAGCAGAGCAGCTAGAGCAAGAAGGTGCTAAGTTTGATTTTACTGAGTTTGATAAAGTAAAAGGCGCAACTAAAGGACCATTTTTTGAGTTAGCGCAAAAGATAAAAGGTAAGTTTGGTAACAAAGATATATTTATATTAACAGCTAGACCACAAAACGCCGCGCCAGCTATACAAAGATTTTTAAAGGGTGTAGGTTTAGATATAAGAATAGAAAATATAACAGGCTTAGAAGATGGTAGTCCTCAAGCTAAAGCAAGGTTTGTTGCGGAAAAAGTAACAGAAGGTTACAACAACTTTTTCTTTGGTGATGATGCGTATAAAAATGTAAAAGCTGTACAAGAAATACTAAATATAGCTGATGTAAAAAGTGACGTGCAGCAAGCTAAAATACAATTTAGTAGGAATTTAAGCAAGAGATTTAATGAAATAATATCTGAGAATAAAGGCATTGATCCTAACGCTAGATTTTCTGAAGCAGCAGCTAAAGTGCGTGGCGCTAAATCAGATAAATTCTGGTCAAGGTTATTTGTTCCACCATCAGCAGAAGATTTTAAAGGCCTTTTGTATATGCTTGTAGGCAAGGGTAGAAAAGGTGAGCAGCAAATGATGTTTTTAGAAGACGCTTTAATTAAACCTTTTGCTAGAGCATTTAGAGATATTAATGCAGCTAGACAAAAAGTAAGTAACCAATATGATCAATTAAAAAAAGATCTACCAAATATAAAAAGAAATTTATTACAAGCTACTGATTATAATAATTTTACTTTTGATCAAGCTATACGTGTTTATTTAATGAATAAAAACGACATAGAAATACCAGGTATATCTCAAAGAGATGTTGATGCATTAATTAAAGTGGTTGAAGCTAACCCACAGTTAGTGCAGTATGCTGATAGATTATCACAAATAATAGGTAAAGAAGAAGGTTATATAGTTCCAAGTGATGTATCGTGGTTGTCATCAACTATAGAACAAGATTTAAAAGATTTAAATAACAAAGTAAATAGATCTGAATATTTATCTGAGTGGATAAATAATAAAAACGAAATATTTAATGAAGATAATTTAAATAAACTAGAAGCGCTATACGGTAAATCTTATAGAGAAGCATTAGAAGATATATTATACCGTATGGAAATTGGTAGTAATAGACCAGCAGGTCAAAACAAGTTGGTTAATGATTTTACAACATGGGTAAACAATGCTGTAGGTAACATAATGTTTTTAAATGTTAGAACATCTGTGCTACAAACAATATCGTTTGCTAACTTTGTAAACTGGAGCGACAACAACCCTATTAGATACATGCAGGCTGTTGCTAACTTTCCACAGTTTGCTAGTGATTTTGCTATGATATGGAACTCTGATTTTCTTAAACAAAGAAGAAAAGGTTTACAAACAGACGTTAGTGCTTCTGAAATAGTAAATCAAGCTGCTAATTCTAAAAATAAAGTAAGTGCCATATTATCATATATATTAGGTAAAGGTTATTTACCAACCCAAATGGGTGATAGCTTTGCTATATGCATGGGTGGTGCAGGATTTTACAGAAATAGAGTAAAAAGTTACATAAAACAAGGGCTAAGTGAATCAGAAGCTGAGGCTAAAGCATTTGCAGATATGCAAGAAACATCTGAAGATGCACAGCAGTCAGCTAGGCCAGATAAAATATCACAACAACAAGCTGGTCCACTTGGTAGGTTTATATTAGCATTTCAAAATACACCAATGCAATATACACGTATGATTAAAAAATCAGGATTAGATTTGTTAAATAGAAGGCGTGTCAGGGGTTTATCACAAACACAAAGCGATATGACACATATATCAAAAATATTGTACTATGGTGCTATGCAAAACTTTATATTCTCTGCATTGCAAAATGCGTTGTTTGCTTTAGCGTTTAGTGATGTTGAAGAGGAAGAAGAAAAACAAAAATATAGTAGAATAGCTAACAATATGGCTGATACTATATTGAGAGGTACTGGCGTTTATGGCGCGGCAGCATCAACATTAAAGAACATAGCGTTACAGTTTATAAGGCAAGAGAAAAAAGGATCAAGAGCAGATCACGCTTACACTATAATAGAAGGTGTCAACTTGTCACCACCAATAGGTAGTAAAATAAGAAAATTATATTCAGCTACTCAAGCTGTTAAGTTTAATAGAGATGAAATAGCTGAGATGGGATTTGATATAGACAACCCTGCGTATGATGCTGTTGCTAACACGGTATCTGCAGTAACTAACGTACCTCTTGATAGGGCTATACGTATTACTGATAACGCTAGAGCAGCGTTAGATAAAAATAATGAAGCTTGGCAACGTATAGCATTAGCATTAGGTTGGAACACGTGGGATTTAGGTATACAACCACAAAGAGAAAGCACTGGCAAGAAAAGAAAAAATAAAAAAAGAAAGATAAGATTATTTTAAAACACGTGATAATTAACTATGGCAGCTCAAAAAAACCCTACAACAAAAGAAACTTTACAGCTAATTGAATATCAAATAGAACAGATATTTAAAGAAATAAACAATTTAAACGAAGATAATAAGACAGCTCACACTGAAGTTAAAAAAGATCTTCGTTTTATTAAACAAAATTTATTTGATCCAAACGAGGGCATATGGGCTGAAGTAAAACAAAATTCTAATTTTAGAAAAGACACTATTAA
>TARA_R100001591_G_scaffold60235_4_pt1 | contig 17401 bp, 5 predicted proteins | sample TARA_R100001591 | Tara Oceans TARA_R100001591 (sample SAMEA2622725) | marine metagenome | biome: marine biome (ENVO:00000447); feature: surface water layer (ENVO:00002042); material: "saline water (ENVO:00002010), including plankton (ENVO:xxxxxxxx)" | depth 5 m
CTTCTTGAGGACTAAAGTTAAAACCACTATCTCCTTCTGGAGTTGAATCAATACCTGTAGGTATACCGTCACCATCAGGATCTGAATTAGGAGCTGGAGGATCTTCAACAGTAGGATATTGACCAAAACCAGCTGGTATATTAATATTAGCTGCAAGATTTTGTAAAGAATGTCCTAAACCACCCATTGGATCTACACTAAAACTTAAGTCATCTTTTGGATCAATATAGTTAAGATTAGGTTGTCCAAAGTTAGAAGTATTATCAGAAGAACTAGAACCTTTAGGTGTATAATTAAATAAAAAATCTTTACCCATTTGTGCTATAGGCAATGGTTTTATTGCAGTAGGGTCATTAGGTATATTAGCTGGAGCTTTATATTTTTTAAGTTGTTCCATCTCATCATCAATCTTTTTATTTGACCTACTACCTATTTCACTTATAGGTTCACCAAAAATATTTGTTTCTATTGTAGGTCTAAGATCTTCACCAGCATGTGCACCATGTTCCATTGAACCATGTATATGATATAAAGCATCTTGATCACCTCCTGCTTCTATATATTCCTTAGCATAATCTTTTAAATAATTAAGCCTACCTTCTTCATTATGTTGTTCTATATGAGGAGCTTCATTTGCAAAATCTAATAACAATTGGTAATCACTACGTTTTAAAGGATCACCCTCAGTAGTTATACTTTTAAGATTTATTCTAGGACGTCCACTCCAATTATCAACATAATCTCTATCACCTTCATATATATGTACTGCAGGACTATTTAATCTTGTATACTCTTCTATAAAATTTTGTTTTATTTCATCAGTGATTCTTTTATCATCTGAATTCATAATTCTGTCTATAAACTGTTGTGTTAGTTCATCATGTTTAGATTCTCCTTTCTTTTCATTAAGATATCTTTTTCCTTCCCACAAAAAGTATTCTGAATCAGGATGATTTTTTTGAGCATTAGTAAATGCCTCATTTAAATTACTTCCTTTTACTGATGGGTACATATCCAAAAATCCTTCATAATTATAAGGATTTAACATTTGATTTATAGTGGGTCCTGACATCATATCAGAATATACATCACTAGCTGTATTACTTAACCAATCTAATAAACCACCTTCACCATTACCGTTTTGTAGTTTAGGTAATGCTCCCCCATATCTCTTACCATATAACGTATTTTGTCTTTTTCTGTTTTGCCATTCTTGCCAATCATCTGTACCATACTCATGAGGATTCTTTCCTGAAAAATCTTCTTTCTCTTCTACCACAGGAGTTTCATTTATTTCTTCTTTAAGGTTTTTTAAATACTCATTGCTTGGATTCTCATCAACAGTATGACCACCTTCCAATGTCCATGTTTTATTATATGGATTAAATGTAGGTGCTACATTTTCATCAATCCAATCTGAAGCAGAATCTAAACCAAAAAAATCTGTTATGCTTGATATAGTACCAACAGCTGCACCAGGAAGTCTTTGTGAAATTCCATCTAGTAAAACGCCTTGTGTAAGATAGTTAAGATAACCTTTTTCATCAGCTTGATTTATATGCATAAACTCTTCTGCCATATCATCTATAATCTTATTAGGATCAGCATCCATATCAACCCAAATAGTATTAGGATGTGTTAATAAAGTATAAGGTCTATCTCTACCATCGCTGTTCATTTGACCTTCTCCAAACATTGTAGCTAGTGCAGTCATTAATGATGAGCCAGTATTTCTTACTTCAGGTTGTCCTAATTCTTGCCAAGAAGAATATATAGCATCATATTGTGATTGTTTTATTCTACCATCTTTTACAGCTTTTTGTAAATTGGCAAATATCATTTCAGCTTTATTACCTGGTTTGTTTTTTGGATCATTCATTTTAGTATACACATTATCACTATCATCATAATCTGGAAACTTATTTTTTACCAAATTAGGATCGTAGTAATCTAAATCTGTACCAGAAAGAATACCACCACCATTAAACTTTGGTAGACTACCTCCGTTTTTTAAATAGTTTAATATGTATTTGTTTTTATAACCCATAAAAAAAGTGCACTATATATTATAATATACTAAATAATCAGCATATAATCTAATAGCTATGATTGTTTCAACTTGTGTTTCATGTAATCTAAGATTGACATTTCTTTACCTTTTGCTGCATAATAATAAAATCTATTTAATTTATCATATACCTTAGTTGCTTTATTACTTTTTAATCTACCATTAATATAATCTTCATATATATCTACTTGTCTATCTAATGTAATATCTCCACCAGGTTTAAAGTTTTTTAGATCTATAAAACTAACTATCATATCAGTTGGATAATTTTCATATTTATCACGTGGTGTAAGTTCAAAACCAAGATCTGCAAGTTTTATTTTAGATTCATCTGATATTTCATTTCCTTCTCTATACATTGCTAAATCTTTTTGTAAGTCATCCCATTCAGGAAATAATTTTTCTGAATTAATTTCACCTCCTTCTTTTCTTGATGCTAATGCTTCATCATCATCTTCTGGATTATCTACTGTAAGAAGATTTTCATTTAATTTATCTTGACTTTTTAAATCATTTAATATTGCACTAACTTGATCTATATTCTCAGTAATAGAATTTATTTTAGCATACTGCTCTCTTGCCTCAGCTTCTAAGCGGCGCTCAGTTGACATACTTAAAACTTGTGGTAAATCTTCTTCAAGTCTTTTTTTGTCTATATACATATTAACAAATTCTTTTTCATCTGTAAGTTCTATTAATCTGTTATCTTTTAGATTTCCTGATGAAACTAATATTTCATCTCTTTTAGTTTCAAGATCTAATAAATATTCATTAAGTTCATAAGCTGTCCATGGAACATTTTTATTATCCACATATCTTTTAACTTTACTAACATATGATTCATGACCATCTGGGCTATCTATATTATAAAACCATTTACCTAAACCTTCATTAATAGCATCAAGATGTTTCCAATCAGTGCTAGTATAATCTTTAACATTTCCTCTATACATTCTTCTAAGCTCAAATAAATAATCTTCTACATCCCATGGTGATCCATCAACTAGACCTTGTTCTACTTCCCATTGTTTAGGTGTATGTATATAATCTCCATCTGAATTTTTAGCACCGTGTGTTCTTCCTGTTTGAGTAAAATTTAAAAGTATATCTGTTCCTTGATTATGACTCATTATCATCATGTTTATAACATCTTCTTCTGTCATAGGATCATTTGGAAACTTATTATTAAACCTTTGTTTAAAAGCATTAAACGTATCATAAGTTCTTAGCAACCTACTTGTTTGAAAATTTATTGCAGCTTCAGCATTTTCTTTATTTAAAGTACCATCCGTATTATATACTTTATCTATATTATTTTCATTTAAACCATAATAGTGTAAATATAAAGGACTTGCTTGACTTAATTTAGTATTATATAAACCTCTTGATATATCCTCTGGTTCTCTAAATTTATTTGTAGCTTCAAAAGGTGTTTCATAATCATCATCTTTACCAAACAAAAAATTAAATTTACTTAATCCACCGCCACCCATTATACCTTTATTTAAAGCTACATCAATTACTTCATTACCACCACTTAATAGTAAATCTTTGTCTGTAATTTTTCCATCTTGATAAAGCTTAACTATATCTTCAACTGAAGCCTTACCACCACGCATATCTATAAACTTTTGATTCTTAACACTTGCACCCCCTATTCCTGTTTCCACATTTTGAATACCTAATTGTACATCTCTAATAATATCATAAGGTGCAACTATACCAAGTTCGTCAGCAATAGTTGCTATTGAATTAGTTATAGTTTCATATTGAAATTTTATCATTTCTTTTTTATTAGGATCTGTAATTGGCCTTTCTATCTTTAATTCTAAATTTTTAAGATACTCATCTGTCATAAGATCCATTTCATCTTGTTCAATAACAGGTTTAATATTAGATCTATCAAATGTTTTATTCAACTGAAATTTAGCTGGTTCTACAGCCCAAGTAATATAACTATCAACTCCTGCTACCTTTATTTCATCAGCACGTGTAATTACAGATCTACCTTCTACTGCTTTTGTTTCAGGATTATCAGGAACAAAAGAATGTTTTATTAAAGGTGTACCGTCTACATCATGTCCAATAACATAGCCTACATGACTATTATAAGTAGGGTTAGAACCTTTTCTAGCACCAAGTCCACCAGCTTCATTATTAGCTACTTCTTGATAAGTTGAGTTAGGAAAAAATATACCTACAACATCACCCTTTTCAAGCGGAGATTGAATATCTTCTTTTGTTGGTCCAACATATATTGGATCCTCTTTAATAGCATTATACATTTTATTACGTGCATCCTCCACACTAGTTGGAGATTCCATATTTTCAAAAATGTTATATTTACTTATACCATTGTTATGGGTTAAAGCATCATACATATTCCAAGCATTATTTCCTGAAATACCTATTTTTTCTACATCTACTCCAGAATTTTGAAAATCTTTAATAACCATATCAGCACAACCTTCAGAAGTACATTGTTGACTATTATTAAATGTATAACCATCTTCTACAGGATTCCAAAATTCTGTAAAGTTATAATCAGTACCCAATGAATTTATTTCATTTGCAAGCATTTGCCTTACAGCATTTTTAGTTTTAGGTCCATACTTACCATCTATACCATCTTTGTTAGGGCCAAACTTACCTAGTAAATGTCCTAAGCCAGCATCAACAACATCTTGTTGTACTTTTCTTACAGACTCAGCATCTGCTAATGAGTAATCACTAGATACATATTGTTGATAATATTGTTTTTCTAAATCCTCTATTGTAGCATCTGCTTTCTTTCTTTCTTTTATTTGTAAGTTCTTAGTTAAATTATCAAGATGTAATTTTTCTTGTATATTTGATTTAACAATTATATCAGTAAGTTCAGAAGTATCTGTACCTGAAATTAAATCTCTAGCTTTTTCTATTTCTATTTCTAAATCTAATGCTGTTTTATTTTTTAACTTATCATATTTATCAGTTATATTTAAAGTCTGACCTAAACCTCCTGTACTATCTATTTTAAAGTATAGATCACTACCAGCATTATAATCAGGAAGATCTGTACTTAATAAGTCACTATGATCTTTTAAATTAGATGGAGCATTTTTTATAAGATCTAAATCTTTTTTTATTTTAGAATCTAAAATATTAGTTTCATTTTCTTGATTATTAGCATCATTATTTAAATCATTATCAATAGCTTCAAAATCTTCTGATAAATTATCTGAAGAAACAACATTTTTATTTTTTCTTTCTTGTTCTTTTTTAAGTTCACTAACCCAATTAGTAATCATTTGTATGTCATCCTCTGTTAAAATAGATTCTTGATATGGCCCCATAATAGGAGGCGTTGGTATCATAGGTATAGATCTTACTTCTGTTCCCTCTTCAGCAAACTTCTTATCTCTTTTTTCATCATACAATCTATTTCTTAGGACTGTAGTCATACCTCCTGGACCACCATATGCTTTTTTATTTAATGGAAGCTCTAAGACAGTGCTACCAGGAAATTTATATTCACCGCCTGGTGTCATTAATTCACTGTAGCCTAAGTTATCAATACCCATTACAGGAATTGTAACATCTTCCATAGTTATAGATGTACCATCTTCACCCCCTTGTATAAACAAAAAAGGTTTTTGATTATCCTCACTATTTTTCTTATATCCGTCTTTACTAAATTTCATTACCTAAATGATAAATTAATATTTGAATTTTCTACTTTAAATATCATGTTCCTTATTTCTGGTTGTAACATTGGACCAGCAGGTCCTACCATTGATAGCGGCTGTCTTCTTAATACTATTTTGTTCCAATAATGTCTAAACTTTTTTCTTTCTAATGGATCTTTAAAATAATTTAAATTTTGTGGATTTAATTGTCTTGTATATCCATCTAATTCAGTATGCCATATTGGTTCATTAACTGTAAATATATTACTATCAAAGTCACCATTTGGAAATATTATCTCACCTCTATTTCTTGTTGTATCCCAAAATTGATTAAATCTAAATTTCTGCTCTTCTTTTTTATACAGTATATTATAAATTCCACCATTTGTGTTTGGAAATTGATTATTATACCAAGCATCATTTTTTCGTGCTAAAACTAAATTTAATAAACCTGATACTTGTTCTGTATTATAAATAATAGCTCTATTAAAGTTAAAATCTAATTCATGATATTTATTTTCACAACTTGAATAACCTTCTAAAGGATTACCATTAGTATCTTCAGGAGTTTTATATAACCAAGCTTCCATTTCATATTCTATATTTCTCAATGTATTTACAACTTGACCTTGTGATTCTACAAATTCTATCTCCCAACCATATTGTTCATTATAATAGTTTGTATATAAATCACACCTATCATTATGTCTCCAAATACCCCCTAATTCAAATGATGGTGGGAAAGGTTCATATGGTGATTCTTCACAATCAACTAATATACATTCAGTATTTGTTCCACCATACTGAATACACATTTCTTCAGATATTGGATTAGTAGTGCCAGCATAAACCATTGTATATCCAGAATCACATTTACATCCACAAATTTCTCTATACCTACATGAACCATCATCAAACGTGGCATTAGGATCATAATTTTCTGCTAGTGGATCAGTACATCCTCCAAGAGGCGGTACACATGCAGAACACTCTGGAGTAGCATGATCTTCTAATAAAGGTATTATTCTTTGGTCTTTTACAATTGGATGGAACTGTAATTGAACAGCAACATCACCATTACAACCATTACCAGCATGACAATAACTCATTAATGTACCAAAGCCTAAATTAGTATTATAAAATGTTGTATTACCATCACAAACTCCATTACCAGCATTACAACCTTCATTTTCACCAGTAACAACACAATTATCTAAAGGGCCTCCTGCATAATTATAAGTTGGATCAGCATTATAAGCAGTGCAACTATGTGAATGATAAGCACCTATAATATGACCCATTTCGTGAGGTACAATTACTGCTTGATATATCCAACCACCCATACTATCCCCTGTTATTTCTTGCCCATATTCATATGAAGGAAACTGTGAAATTAAACTACCACTTACTGCAACTGATTTAGCACCACCTGTTCCAAATACAAAAGTTTGACTTCGGTCTAAATTATCTTCTAATTCACAATAACCACCTATACCATGAGCTATACCACCTCCTATTTGTTTCCTAGTTATCATATGAAGCATATCAACTGAATTTAAACCAGGTACTATTTCAGCAGCTAATTCTGGTATTCCATTCCAATTTATAAGGCATTGTACACTATAATCTGTACAATGAGGAGCACAATCATTAAAAGGATTAGAATCAATTGCTAACGCAGCACAATCAGTACCTGTAGGTGCAGTATAAAATCCCCATTCAATCAAACCATACTCTGCAAAATCACCATAGTCTGTTATAACTCCAGCAACTGTTGTTGCATTAGCATAATCATAAATTGATTGTTCCCAAATATGTAAAACAGTTACTTCTACTGTACAATTTAAATCATTTGAATATATATCATTTGTATAATCAACAATAGTTTGAATCCAATCTGCAATAGCAAATGTATTTTGATCAAAATCATTGTATGTAAAATAATCTACATCTACACCAAGATTAATACAAAACTCATCATTCATTCTTAAGTTTCCAGATCTTTGACTTTTAACTGCAGTCATAAGACCATTAACAGCATCCTTATCATTACCACATTCAAAAGAAGGCATGTCATGTATTGATTTTTGTGTATCATATATGCCATAAGTATCACCTTCTAAATGTATAAACTCATATACTTTATCATCTTTTTTTAGTATTCCATATAGTATATCTCTTGATTCTAAGAACATTAAGAACCCTGAATATTCTTTGTCAACTAATTTATATGTACGTACTTTTGGTACATATTTTTCTTCTATAATACCATCTTCTGTATTTCTAAGTAACTTAAGACCTCTCTTTTTATTATTAGCATGTTCATATGATAAGGACAATGTTTTATTATCTAAAAAAGGTAGGTCTATATTAAATTTAATAGGTCTTAAATCTTTTATCTTTGAATATAAAGATTGATCCATTTTAATATATACCATGTCATTTTCATCACGCGTTATATTTATAGCCTTAGTTAATTTACTATTATCTGATCTTGTAAGTAAATCTAATTTTTGATTATTTATAAGCCGCGTTCTTACACTTTCTAAAGAAGTTATAGCTTCTGATGGATCTACATCCCAATCATTATCATGTTCATCACAACGTATAGTACTAACATCCTGTCTATCTTCTGTGCAACACTGACCATCTTGATATACTGAACCTTCAGGACACTCATAATTTTCACACATCCCTGTTTCTGGGTTATATATGTATGGAGGTGGACAATATGGAACTTCTAACTGTTTTGTTTTTGTAGTTAAAAAATGATTTAAACTTGGGAATGTAAGTTCTGGATGCCAGTCATGGAAAGATACCCAAGCTTTTATTTTAGGATCATAACTTACCGTCCAAGATATATCTTTAAAAAATTCTTCATTATCTAAATCAACAGGTGTTACCACATCTTCTTCATTTGGCGGAATGCATTCTGAAAATCTACATTCTACACATCCTGCAAAAACACACGGTTCATCAACATTATATCCACCGCTAATACAGTTTATACAATCCTCTTCAGTAGCTGGTGTATCCGTACCAGTAAAATACATATCAGTTCCTTCAGGACATTCACAAGTTTTACGAACTTCAGTTGTAGATTGTATTGCACTTATACCATCCATATATACATAACCATTAGTAGTATTAGAAGGAAGTGTCATATGGGGACCACCGCTAAGTCTTCCTACTCTAAAATGTATATGAGAATGTGGACTTGTAGGTATAAATGTTGCAGTATATAGAGTCCATTGTGGAGGAGATTGTGTCAATGCAGGTGATGTCCATAATATTTCACTATTATGAGTATTATTATCATATCCTAAATAAGTAGAAGACATAGGTCCATTATCTTCACAAGGACATTCATCTGATCCTCCCCATATACTAACAACTATATCAGATGTTTGGGTTTCAAACCCCTGAGTAAGAGCTATAGTCATTTGGTAAGTAGTTCCAACTGACATTGGACTACTTAATTGTTGTGATACTCCTTCTTGCCATGTTCTATAATTAGGACCCCAAGTAGGATTCAGTCCTACCCCATCTACTTGGATTGTCAACCCAATATAATTTTTACCTTGATAAGCTGGCAGCCATCCAGAGTCACCTGGTAAAGGAAATCCAATATCACAATTTTGAAAAGGTAATGTATCTGGTGTTTGCTGATTGGTGGGTGTCGTTTCCACGACGCAAGGAGGATTATCAATACTTGAAACACCTGTACCCGCAGCACTTGGATTATAATTACCAACTCCAGGACCCCTTTTACATTGGACCCATGGACCAGGAGTAAGACCTGAAGCTACAAATAATGTAGTTACCTGACCAGGAGGTTGATCATCAATTTCAAAACTAGGATTTATAACAGTAAGATCTTCTTGTGTTGAAGTTTCAGTAGTGCAAGTCCAAATAGGATCTCTAACTATATCTATACAACATTCACCATCTATTAATTCATAATCAGGTGGACATGATATAATAGGTTCTTCACCATAACATTCTGTTTCATTTACAACAACTCCTGTGTCTGGATCATATTCTAAACACTCATCATTAATAACTTCATAATCTTTTTTGCAAAAATATACTAAATCATAATTAGGATCATAAACAGACTGACAACCTACACCTGCAATAGGATTATCAACATCTACATGATTTTCCATATCAGGAAATGCACCTAATAATCTAGATGGTAAATATTTATTAAACCATTGCTTCATTCCTTGCTCAGCAATGTTTACTAAACCTTTTGTATATTGAAATATCTTACCTTGTTGCTGAGATATAAAATATAAACCAGATGGTGTATTAATTGCACTACGTGAACTTTCACAAGATCCATATTCATGTGGTAGATCAGCATTAACTACATTTTGAGGTCTTTGATTAAATAAACCTCCATCACCTAAAATAATATCTCTTTGTCCAGCTTGTAAAGTATTTATACCTGACCACATAACTGGAGCTAAATGTGGAAACAATATCATTGCTCCTGTCTTATTGATAGGTTTAATTGTATTAATAGAATTTTTAAAATCTACATAATCTTGTGGCAAGAAAATTCTCCACATGTCTTGTGTAGCATCAAGCATTGCTTGCCTTGAATATATAAGTCTTTTAGGATAATGAACCCAGCATTCTTCTGCTATAAATGGATCATATGTAGGATCCTGTATAAAACCATAAGAAATGTTTTGTGTAAACATTTGATCCTTTTGTAGTGAATTATCATATCTAAAAAAGTTTCCATTCTTTATTATTTTTGCATGAAATAATTCTGTTAGATCTGCAAACTCATCTGTATCATAATGTCTCTTACCTAACTCATCTCTCCAATCTCTATAACCTACATTTATTTTTGTCTCTACAAAAAAGTCATTTGCACCACTACAATGAGTGTACATATAACGGTGTTTGATTGTAAATAAACCATCACCAGCAGGTGGACCTTCATATGTAGTTCCACCACCAAAAGCAGGTACACCACCAAATGGATCATCTTCAGTTGCTACATTATCCTCACTAGTATCAGAAAGTTGGTTTCTATCTAAATTATGCAATGCAGAAGGTACACCAGGATTAGTAGGATCATTAGCCCAAGTAAATGATAAAGATGTAATTGGTTGTACTATACCTGATAAATTATATCTATCACTATTATACCAAAATCTTACATAAGGTACATTTTGATGATAAAAATAATTAAAGTTGTAACCATCTGGTTGACCCATTAAAAAGTCCCAAAAGAAAGGCATAATAACTTTCTCACTATATCTAGCAATATAAGAATCACCTCCAAATATTACTTCTGTTGTATCATCCTTTTTAATTTTTCCTGTTTCATATATTTCTTCTGCTACATCATCAGTGAGAGCTTCATCTGTTTTTTTAAGAATAAAAGGTCTTCCTGAAGGAATTTGCCTTATACCATCTAGTTTACCATATTGATTAGGATTATCTACTTTTAAACCAACATAGTGAGCTGCAATTCTACTTGATATAGGAGCAGTAAAATTACTAGATACCCAAGCATCACCTATTTGACTTAAAATAAATTTACTATTATCTTGAAGATTGTTAGGTAAAACAGCAGCTACTGATAAATTTGGTAAATTAGTTTCACTATTAAGTACTACAGTTCTAGGTCTTTGTAAGTTATTTATTCTAAAATTTGAACCACCTACAGACATATTTTGAAAACTATTTGCTAAATATCTAGCTTGAACTAAACTATGTCTTGCTCTACCAACAACTGGTACTTCTTTACTATATAAACCATATGAGTTAAATTTTAATGCATAATTTTGAAAACTCATTAATTCATATATCAAGTCAATAATTTCTTGACCACCTGTAGTCATTAAGTTTAAGAATGACATTATTTTAAATACCTGACCTATAAATCCAGGTGAAGATTTATATCTACTATCTTCAAACTCTACTTGTTTTTGAGGACCAATATGTCCTGGTACTTTTTGAATAACTTCTTCTTGTGCTGTTTGATCTGCTTGTATACTACCGTCAACGTTTACTGCAGAAGATATTACAGGGTTCATTGCAGTATTTACATCATCTGTTGTATCTTGTGTAGTACCAGGTATAGCAACACCAGCAGTAGAAATATTTTGAAACTGTTCTGCACTTACATTAGGAGCTGGAGGTATGCTAATACCATCTGATTGTTCAACATTTGATTGTCCATCTTCCATTGCAGTTGCATTTGCTGCTGCATTATCAGCTGCAATTGAACCTCCAGCTGCACCAGGAGCTGCACCATCTAATGCATTTCCTGATCCATCTGTTGCTACGTCTTCTGTTGTTTCACCAGTAGTATTTACATCACCAGTAGTAGATGTGCCCCCAATAACTCCATTAAAAGGGCCAAGACTAATAGAACCACTTGAAGTGCTAAGATCATACGAATCTTCTGTATCAAATTTTGTATCAGCATAAGGACCTGGATTTTGACCAATAGAAAGAGCTGTAGCATTTCTCATTATCTGTTTCTTACGGCCACGCATTTCCATTATTGCGTAACCTGCTCCAATAACAAGAGCTATAATAGCACCAATATTTCTTATTAACTTATGACCAGGATGATCTTCAGAAGTTTGAAATCTTCCAAGAGAAAAACCACATGTTGGTCCATATAGTTTTATTTCTTGAGCTCCTAAAAAAGGTCTATTAAAAGATGTATCAGGAGAATGATAAGTAAATATTTTATGAGAATATTCATCAAGCCCAACATAATCTTTATCTTTTATTACTTCAGTTTGACTTAAATATGGATCAACACCTAAATCATTATAAGGGTAGTTTGGAAATAAACCTTGAACTCCTAAAGCTGATTCTACACTTTGTGATTCTGATGTTTTACCAGACTTACTTTCATTATCAGGTATTCTGTATTTTTGCATGTTCCTTATCAGACCTTTTGATACAATAGATTCTGATCCAGTTCTGTCTCCTGTTAATATCTCATAACCTACAATATTAGGAATAGGTAAACCATCATTATCAACAGGCCATGCAATATTACCAAACTCTACACCAAGAACATATATTCTTTTATTATCTGCAGAACTTCTTGCAGTAAAATTTTCTGGTTGATTTATCATAGTTTGCTCATCAGGCATTTTATGATGTCTTATTGGTTTACTACATAAATCACACCATCTAACAGGATCGTTGGGATATAACTCTGTAGACTCCCAATATCCCATTGTACCTTTTGCTCTAACTATACCACCATCATATACTATACCACCAACATCAAGTGCAGCATCATAAGAAGCTGTATTAATAACTTGCCAATAACTATCTTCTGTATATGCATTTAATACCTGACTTGCTGGAGGACCTGCAAGATCATCTTCTGTAGCTTCACGTCCTGGTATATGATAAGATCTTGATTTATCACCTGTATTATATATCCAACGTATAAAAAATGCATACTGCTCATCTCTCATAAACGTAGGATTATGACCTCCTTGTTTATAGTAATCTGCAGGATATTCTACAGAAACCCAACGTGTTTCTATTTTATTTGCTAAACATTGATAATTAAAATTAAAATTTTCTCTAGGACCTGTTCTAACTAAATATTCATTTACCACAAACATCTTATCAGATCTCTCTATAACAGGATTATATTCTGGCAAACGTTCTTTTGGTACAGTTATACCAATATCTTCTAAGTTACCTATAGTAATAAAATCTTGTTCTGTGCTATAAAAACCAATATCTTTAGCTTTTTGAACACCTTGATTATTTGAAAGTATAACTAATCTAAAACCTTCAAATCTTGTATCTAAATTTGAAAGTTTAATATTTAAAGCAGAAGAAGGACTTTCATGATCAAATAGTGCTTGAACATTAGAAGCATAATAATCTCCAATTTTATTTTCGTTTACAGCATAAGCAATAAATGCTTGATAAGAACCATTAGGAAGTTTACCACCTGTTTTAGATTTTTCTAATACTATAGTTGGTGTTTCAATTAAAGGTGCTAATCTAATTCTTTCACAATCTAATTGTAATGGTAATATGTTTTCATATTCTACACAATCTTCTCCTTCATTAGCTATCTGCTGCATGTATGGTATATTATCCAAATTAAGCGTTCTAGAAGGATTTAAACCATCATCCCAATATACTTGCCAAGAACAATCAAAATTCTCTTTAGACGCCCCTGTAATTAAATAACGTTTATCAAAACTTAAACATGGATCATTTACAATAGCTTCATAAGTACATTGACTATCATCAAATAAACCTATCTCACATGCTTCATCATCTGTAGAATATATAACCCATTTATCACCATATAAATGAATACCACCTATTACAGTGTAAGGAATTTGTGCACATATTTTATTTGCTTGTTCATTAGAAACTGTACCTGCATCACCAGCTTTTGTATTATTAATACAATTTATACAATGTGTCCAAACATCTTTACCCAAAACAGTAGGGTCCAAATCTTTCTGCATACCTTTAACAAAGATCCTTGTATCTTTATTAGAAGTATTTTGAAACTGTGGGGGCTTTGGTATATGGCCTTTCTGTTTGTTTGACATAATACTTTATCTTAGTGTTGGATGACTTTTAAACATATTATAATAATTATGATACTGCGCTTTTCTATTTGTTTCCCAAATTTTTTGGAAATCTTTAAAGTTACCAGTATTAACAAAACCTAATGCAGTATTCCTAGCAGCTCTAAGCTTTTGCTCAATTAATCCTAATTGTTGAGAAACTTGCTCACCATTAAATAACATGTTTTCAAGAATTCTTTGTTTTAGTGCATATTCATAATACTCATTACAATACGGATGATCTAATACCAATAGATTACCTTCTGTATCTTCCATAGCTCCTTGATAACTTAAATAAATTTTACCACACTCAAAATTAGTTAATAAATAACCATCTTTAACTTGTGCTATATCTGCTGATTGCACACTTAAATTAGGACAATCACAAACTACAGAATTATTATGTTTTATTCTTAATGGAAAAAACTCTGTAAATGTTCTATATTGTTCCCCACCTGTATACTGTATAACCATATATCCATCTTGATTATCACATTTTTGTACAGTACACACATCTTTGCATGTAGGATCATCACAAGGGCCTATATCACCCCCATCAGGATTTGGTACATATTGTTTATGTGTAGTATCTACATGTGTACCAGATGGTGGTGTATTAGATACTTTATATTCTCCACAAACCCATGCATAGTTTAAATATGCAAAATCATCTGGAAGTTTAGATTTAAAATGATTAACATCTATAACTTCTTCTTTTGTTCTATGTATTTTTAATCCAAGATCGTAATTAACTCTAGTTGCAACTTTAATTAATTGCTGAGGCTCTATCATACCTTCTAAAGCATATGTGCGGAAATCAATACTTACATCTTCTAGTAGTTGATTAAAAGTTCTATATTTATGTGATACACTATCTCCCATTATCTATTTACATTTTGTTTGTTATCTGAATCTTCTGAAGGAACTTTCAGTGTCATCATTAATTGTTGAATTACTTGTTGTTCTATTTCTGCAAATAAAAATTCTGGTACATAAAAATGTTGTTTATACCTAGGTATGCAATTGTCTTCTTCTTCACAATTCCATTTTGATATATCACCTTCAAATACACCTTCAACTTTTATTGCTTCCCAATCTACATTAGGCAGATACATATAACCATTTAACCACCAAAAATATTTTGTTTTGTTATATTTAAATGATGTAGTTTTTGACATAGAAGTATACGTACCAGGCTGTGTGGGACTAAGCTCTATAGAACCATCTATAGAAGATACTGTTCTAATTAACGGTCCCCAATAACCTTCCATAAATATTGGAAGTTTAAGTTTACTTCTCATTATAGTACAACCACTTTTCATACCACTACAACCTGCTTCTATTTTATCTACCTCTTCTAATTCTACATACGGTAGTGTTTGCCAAATGCTATTAAATTTCATTAGTTTATTAGCATTGTCTTGTCTTCTCATTAAAACCTGTGCTGACTTTAGAATTAAACTATATAAATATCTATCAGTTACAAAAGCATCTTCTATCTCTGCTTTTACTTGATTTCTAACTCTAGATACAACATCACCTATGGTTGTCATATTATTTATTTTTTATTTTTATACATCTCTGCTACTCTCTTTTTGTTCTCCATAATAATGTACTTATTCCATTGTTTTGGATACTCTTGAGCTACAGATCTTTTAAATTGTCTAACTGCAGTAAACTGCCATAATTCTCTATTCCTAAATCTATATTTAGTAGAATAGTTTGTATAAAATATTTTAGCAATCTTTCCATCAGTTTCCCAATTTTTATTTTGTAATACTTTACCATACTGCTTTGAAAGTGCATAATTTGTATTAACACTTTTAGAAGATGGACAAGTACCAATAAATAAATAACCTAAAGAATCTGGTAATTCTACACCATTCCTATTATTAATTACCTCTTTCCAAAGTTTCTCATTATATAACTTAATAATATTTTTAAGTTTTGTATTATCTATATTTCTGTATATAGGATACTTTTCTTTAAAATCATTAATAAGATCCACATTTAATAAACTTAAAGTTTTTTCTCTGTATCTAGGTTTGTTTAAATCTGGAGCTTTAAAATTACTTATCATATTACTATACATTATAATTTACAAAAAAAAGAGGATTAATAAAAGTTTTACAACAGATAGATTAATCTGGTGAATATGTTAATTCACATATATTACCTTTAGTGTAATCATGAAGTTCTATAACACCTGAACGTTTAGATCCAACAAATTTGTTATGATAGTGCCAATAGTCTGTTCTAGAAAGGCTTGGTAATATCTTTAACATAAAACCTGTACGTTCATTTGTAGTTATATATTCTACTTTCTTTTTATGATGTAAATGGCCTGTAAATAAAGTTCTATTTGTTGTAGTACCCCATTGTTGTGCAAACTCTGTAGCATAAAGTAAAAGTGAATTTTTAGTATTTACATCTCCGTGTTCAAATGCAAAAAAATTATCACCCCAAGTATATACTTTTCTTTCAAGATATGTAGTATCCCAAAGTATATTAGAGTCATTTATAGATTTAGATAAAGCATGTGCTAAGTGAAATGAAGATAATCTATCATGATTACCTGGTATATATACAACTTGTAATTGATCACAATATTGTTTTATAAAATTAATACTCCAATGTAAAGCATTAAAAGCTTGTATATATGCATCTGTAGCTGTAGAGCAATTATCTAATGGAGTTCCGCTAGTAGTAGTACCTGCCCATGTATCCATATTCATTAGATCACCTCCTACAATGTAAAATATTTTTTTTAAGTTATGACCTGAGTGTGCTCTTTCTACAAGATCCATAATAGTTTCTTCAAAATCTTTATCTATGGTTTCATTACCTTGTTTACCAAAATGAATATCTTGTAATGATAGTATAGCACAAACATCTTTCTTACTTGAGCTCTTAATTCTTTTAACTGGTTTAAAAGTCTTAGGTTGCCAATTCTCAAGTAATTGCTCTATGTGAGCTGTATCATCATTTTTAAGCTTTGTTATTAGTGCTGATATTCGCCAGTGATCTGACATTTGTTTATTCCAATATTGTGACAACTTCCA
>TARA_R100001591_G_scaffold58579_1_pt1 | contig 17389 bp, 3 predicted proteins | sample TARA_R100001591 | Tara Oceans TARA_R100001591 (sample SAMEA2622725) | marine metagenome | biome: marine biome (ENVO:00000447); feature: surface water layer (ENVO:00002042); material: "saline water (ENVO:00002010), including plankton (ENVO:xxxxxxxx)" | depth 5 m
CATCAAATCAAAAGGAGGTCGATATTGCAGTCGATACCATCTTAGGTCGGGGTTCTAAAAAACGAGAGTAAGCTGCGTGAGTGCTGCATAATTAAAATCCTAGCTTTAGCAATATGGGCTAGGTTGTTCTTGTATTCGGGGGTTAAAGATTTGGTCGTCTGCACCCCTAATACTTTTTTAAAATAATATAGTAATGTTACACGACAGAGACAAAGCTTTACGAGAAGCGTTAAAAAGATCAGACGAATCTAAAGAAAAATTATTTGAATCTTGGGTGGTTGACCCTGAAGATGAAGAATGCTGTGGAGAAGAGGATGACTGCTCTACTTGCGAGGACTAATCCCAAATAACATAAAAGCATATAACTCCAGCAAATAGCTGGAGTTCGTTGTATGGCATGGATTCTGTTGGGGCGAATAACCTAAATCCAAACACGACTCCATTAACTAATTGTATACCTATTTCCATAGAGCTAATATAATAAAAAAAAAGGAGGGAACTACCCCTCCTTCTTAAACAACCAAAAAACTAATCTATGAATGCGAACAAAAAAGCAAACTGTTCCAGAATGGAACGTTAGAAAAGTACTACAAATTTAATAATTATAATTAACTATTTATACATTATTAATAAAGAATCTTTATTTTTTCCATTATACACGTTATACATAACTTTATCTATAACATTTGATGGTACACCAGACTTTCTAAGTATCTCTCTACAGTTATTATCTCCTTCACTTAATGGAACACCATACCTTCTAGCTGTAGCTACAACATCAACAAGACTGTTAAAATAAATAGCCATATCAGAATCAAAGCTTTCACTTCCAGGATCTATAGCCCTTGTAAGTTTAACACCTGAATCTCTAAGATCATAACCTTTACCTTCGGATCTACTTCTCATACTAGAATAAATATCCCTAGATCTAAAGAATAACGCTTTATTAACATCAATAGTAGTAATTCTAAGTCCTATCATAGCTAGTAGCTCGTGATTAGTTATCTTATCACTATTATCTTTTAAAGAGTCGTTGATAATCTTAGCTCTTCTTAAAACACCAGGACCTAAATTCTTACCTAAATGTAATGCTATGTCTGTAATTTTAGATGCGAAATTATCTGTAGGGTTATAAATTTTATTGCCTTTATTTTGTCTTATCTCCTCAACAACTTCAAGAGCCATGTCTTGACTTAAAAATGTTCTTCCAAGGGTAAAAGCTATTCTCATTAACGAACTCTGTTGTTCTGGAGTATTCATATCTGTAAAAGCAATTCTTAACATATCTTTTACAAGTCCACCACCAGACAATCTTGAAACGTTCATATATTGAACATAAGCGTTACCATTGTTCTCACCATTATAAGCCTCGTGATCAGGAGTAATATATCCTTTCTCTATAGGCGTTAACTTAGAGTCTTTATCCCAAGGAGCTGTTAGATGTCTTAATCCGTAAGTTTCTATATCGTCATCTTCATCATCTGATCCAGATCCAAACAACATTGACATAGCTGTAGATGTTATGTTTTCCATAAAAGTTAAGGCAGATAAAGAGAATGCTAATCGTTTAGCACCCATTAATTTTACCTTAGGGTTTTGATTACCCATCTCTTGAAACGCTAATTGTAAAGCGTTCTTAGTGCATCTTATGGCTTCAGATTGAAAAGCAACGAAGGTAGCAACAAAAGGGTTACGACCAAGAACTCTAACTAAGTTTGGGACCATATCATAATTAGGGTAAAGGTTTCTAGTGTTTCTTGCTGCCATAGCCTTAGCCTCAGCCTCACTCATACCTGTTTCCATATATCTAGCCTTTTCAGTTATAAAACCAAATATCTTAAACACATCATCTTCAGCTTGATAAGCAGCAGTTAAACCTCTGTCTATACCTCTTAATCCTTTTAAAGGTATTGTTGCTACCTTTCTAACTCTACCCTGATTCATTCTATCTAAAAATGCTGTTACATCTTTACCTCCAGCTATATCTTGACCTATTTGTACTATCTCAGCTAAAGAAGCAGATGAGCTAACAACACCAAGAGATATTAATTCTTGATAGAAGGCTTCTCTTTCTTTACCACTAAGGTTTGTTATCTCACCAATAGCTGTTCTAGCAGCGTCAAAAAATTTAATAGGATTCACGTGACCATTAGCTAAAGAGAAGTATGTGTTACCTATTAAGTTCACAGCGTGAGTCCCTGGGTTATGGACTGTGGCAAACTTTTTGGTTCCGTAAATAAAAGTCATATAAGCTTTGTAAGCCAACGAGTCAAAAAGTGAATTACTTTCATAAGCGTTAAGCATAGCAAACATTTCATTATCTACAAACTTACCTTCTAATGGACCCCATTTTTTTCCCTCTAATTTATTTGATATTCCAGGAATCTGAGATGTTTTATCATCATCTAAATTTGGATCGGCTACAAACTTACCCATACCCATCTGTATAAGATCTTCATATAACTGATTAGATACTACGGTTCTAGATAGTTTAGATATTGTATTTATGTAATTTTCAAAAGGTTCGTTTATCTCTCCAAGTAAATCTCTAATCTCTTTAGGAAGATCTTCATTTCTTTCTTTAAATATATCATTCACTCTGGTCATAGAACCACCAATACCTGTATTTCTTTTAAATGATGTTACACTAATCTTATCTTTAATAAGATTATCAACCATTTGTCTTGCACGAATCATAGCATCTTCTTTACTCATGTTTTTATCAGACATAAGTTTGTCAGCTATAAATAATTCAGCACGTCTTATAACCTCTTGATCTGTCTGTCTCCAAGAGCTACTTTCATATTTCTTATAAGCTCTGGTTAAATAGAACCCAAGATTACCCTCTATGGTATACCTCATCGGTCCACTAACTAAACCATTCTCGTATAGGTATGTACTTAATGTATCTATGTGATCTCTAACCTGAAGTAAAGCTTGTCTAACCTTGGATTGTTCAGGTAACTCCATTATTTTATTTATATCACCTACAAGGTCGTTTAGACCTTCAGGTGTTAAATTAGATAGCATTGCCTCTTGTTCTTGAGCTGTAGCTTGTTTATATTCAGGGGTATCTTTTATTCTTTTTATCTCTTGGTTTACAACTTTCTTAAGGTTCTTTTGATTTTTGTTAGCTATAAGCATTTGCTCATCAAGTTTACCTCTAGATAGAATAACCATCTCTTTTATCTCAGCGTTAGAGTGCATACCTTTAGGTATTCCAAACAACTGAGTAGCTCTGATAGGGTAAGGTCTGTCTTTATCTTTAATTCTTGTGGCCCATTCTCCAAGTTCGTAATCTGCATCTATAATAGGTTTTGTTAAGTCCCACATTATAGCACCAAGTCCAGAGACATAAACATCACTCTGATCCTGATCGTTAACTTGGAATCTATCATCAACAATTTCAACTGGTTGCCATGCTGTAACTGTCTTACCACCAACATGGTCATATATGAATCCTTGAAAACCAAGTAACTCTGCAACCCTTGCAACTTCTTCAAACGTATTTATAGGTTGAGTTTTAGGGCTTATCTTTTCAAAGAAAGGACTATCAAACGTATCTCTTATTAAAGAGTTTATATTTTCAGATCCAAGTGGATAATTAAGTGAAAAACTAATACTTTCAATACCAGCCTTTTCAAAAGTTCCATCTTCGTTCTTATTATATCTAAAGTTCTCAGTAACAGAACCAAAATCTACTGAGTCTAATACACCCATATCTTTAAGTAAAGACTGTAGTTTTGATATTGCCATACTAGCACTATCTATAGTAGTAGCATTTAATTTTATTGTAGCTTGAGTTTTATCACCACTATTTCTTTTAATCTCTATAGCTCTTGATGCTAAATCGTTTAAACCTAAAGGGTCTTCAGTTAAAGGGTATAGTCTATCTATAGGAAATACTGTGGTGTTTTTGTAATGACCTCCAACAATGCCTTCTTTTATATTAGGATCTGTGTAGAAGAATACTCTAGATCTACCCCAGGTTTTGTATTCTTTCCTAGAATAAGAGTTCATTACTGCAGATCTTGGATCAATAACGTCAAGTTCCATATCAGAGTAATGATACATCTTTATCATACCATCTTCAACTTGAATGTCTGGATACTTAGATTCTATTTCTGAATATGTTGACTTTAACAATGTTAATTGATCTTCAGTTATAGTGTTAACCTCTCCAGAAACTACTTGTGATCTAATTCCAGTAGATAAAGGAACTTTACTCTTCCAATTTATATCTAAAGAAAAGGTTACACCATCAGGTGTTGTTGAATTACCATCTTGAGCTAAAGCTTCCTTGCCAACGTAAACCTTTTCTGAGGCAGGGTTCATTCCTGAACCATCAGTAAAGATGTTACCTCTTCTTGTTAAGACACCTTCCTGGTCAAAGTTTTTACCAATTTGCATGGCTCTATTCTCTGTAATACCAGATATAAAGTAGCTAGGACCCTGATCTTTATTAAGGTATACACCATCTGTTACAACTATATTCTCAGCACCAAACTCTTCAACAAGTTCTTTGTATAATCTAGCATTGTTGGATACGTTAACATCAGCATCGTAACTACCATCAGCTTCAACAGTACCTGTTATTATAGACCAATTACCTTTAGATGATAAGCCAGAAACATTTTCTAAAAATAAGTCCTGAGGGGTTGCGGTAATCCTATCCTCAGAAGGTGTAACGTTAAACCTACCATACTGGTTTCTACCACCTGTAAAACTATCATCAGCCTGAGCTCTAATATTTACAATAGGTGTTGCCATCATTATAGCAGCGTTTCTTCTTGTTGTTGTTGTAGCTTCGCTGTATGGTTGACCTGTCTCAGGGTTTATTAAATACTTATCTGCAAGATTTAAATCACCCCAAAGTTCACTAGCATCAACAGCCTCATTAAATACCATTAAAGGCTCTCCTTTAACAACGTATGGATATGTTGGGTGATCTTTTATGTTAGAGTTTTCTCTTGAGTCTATAAATTCAGACTCAGTGTCAATCCTTATAGCAGCAACAACAGGATTACCAGTTAGGTCTTTTATATCTGATTGATTAACAATAGAATACATCTCTTCTCTTGTAGGTATGCCCCAGCTAGATAAATCTTTACCTTTAATCATTTTAGATACTAAATCTTTTCTAACCTCAAAAGCACCATCAAGAGACATTATAAGTTCTCTAAACTCATTTATTGATTTAACCTTTTTCTTTGATATACCCTCTTTGTTTAATTTATCTTGAACTTTTTTTAGATTTAATTTTTTATTAATAAAATCTAGGACAATCTTTTTCTTTACTCTTTTCTTTTTAATGGAGTTGTCAATCTCATCCATTACGTAATCAAACATTTCTACAGAACCATCTATAGACTGAGGTGACATCGCTACAAGTAATACTAGACCACCACTCTCCTTAGCTTTATTAAGTACTTTAGATGCTGCACCTTTCGATGCAAATGCCCATACCCCTGTACCATCTTGATACGAGTAATACATGCCACCATTAAACTCTTTAACCACTCCAGATGGAGACTCTACAGTTCCAGATACAGACCTGTCTATACACATAAGCATAGCCTTCTGATCATTAAACTCTTTTATACTACCTCTTTTTACTTTTGACAAATCAAAGTTTGGGGTGTAGTCTCCAGGCTGAAATCTAATCTCTTGAGTTTCTACGCCCTCCATGTTTGTTACCTCAGTAACACCAAGGTCATCACCATGTTGTTGGCTATCAACCTGTTCTCGTATAGAGCTATCTACCTCTTTACTATTCTTAGGCTTTGATACGTTGAAGTCAACACCACCAACACTAACAGTCTTACCCTTAGCAAGAGCAGCACCAAGGTTACTCCTTAGTTGACCTATATCTTTTACGTCATCTAACTTAAGATCTGATAAGTTTTTCTCTTTTAAAAACTCTGCATTTATATTAAAGTATTCTAATATCTCAGCAATAAAATCTTTTATTTGCTTTAGCTTAGAGTTGTCTTTCATAAACTGATTAGCAGCAGCGTCACCAATCATCTCAGCAAAAGCCTCTTCTATTTGTGCTGCTCTAGACTTACCAGGGTAGTTAGACTCAGCCCAACTCATATAGCTACCAGATTGTCTTCTACCGTTTTTATACCATCTCTTTTTAAATGGAGATCCTGGTATATTAGAATCAGACTTTTCAACCATCTGCTCTATTCTAGAATATAAATCTGGGTTTTCTCTTTTTATAAAATCCACAAGAGGGTGAGTTATCTCGTGAAATGGAGTATTAAGATTCATCTTCTGCAGATTAAGAACCATGGTCCCATCTTTAGCTCTATAAAAAGCTCTATTAGATGCTATTGAGTTTATTCTTTCAGGTGAATAACCCTCAGACTCAAGTTGCTTTTTCATAGCTGAATCTGTCTTAACAACTCTAATGTTAAGTCCTTTTATATTAGAGAAGAATCTTAACACGTGACCAAGTATTTTCTTTTGATTGTCAGGTAGATTCTCTATGAAGGGATTTATATCTTCTATGTTATTAGCGTTAAAATCTTTACTGTATGAAGCCTTATTGGTTCCAAGTCTTACAGATACCTTTCTACCATTAACATTCATAACAACTATTCTAGCACCGTTTCTTGCATTAGGACCAGTGTAAACATTACCATCTAAAGATTCTATTGTACCATCTCTATGAAGGATACCATCTTTACTAGAGGTTATAGTTTTTTGTCCAAATCCAACTGCTAGATCTAAAGCTGCAGAACTTTCCATTCCCTCAACCATAAAAGCTGTCTTGGATATTCCATTTTCTACAACCTGAACTTTCTTGTACTTTAATCCTTTCTTTTTAAGTACCTTCTCTAGTTTATCATTTCTTTGTTGATTAGATGCCTTACCTAATCCACCTACTGATGCAGATATTATGTTATAATCATTAGATAAATCATCTTGAGAAACCTCGTCAAGATTCTTTTTATCTACCTTGTTGAAAGCTTTATTATTTTTCTTTTGAGTTTCAGCGTGTCTTCTTTCTTCTACAGCAGCTTTAGAATTTTGTTTATTAAAATTATTTAAAGCCCTTTTAGCTGCAGCTTTACTTTTAAACTTACCTAAGGTTATGTTATTCTCTGAAATACTTTTACCATCTTTAGATATACCAACACCGTCTTGAGATAAAACTACAGACGGGTTAGAACCATCTTTTAATCCTTTTTCTAAAGCTCTAGCTTGAGATTCAGTTTGTATCTCTGTTATTGTTTCTGTTCCCTGTATGTTTGCGTTATCAGTATTTTGATTAAGAACATTATCATTTAAAGATAACCCAGCCTTATTAATAATATTATTAAGTTTATCTGTAAGACCTTTCAAGTCTTGAGAACCTTTAGCACCAGTCTCCTTAATTATCTCACTCATTCTATTAAGAAGTCCCTTAACTTTGGCTATCTTATCTGAAGGTGCTTTATCAGTAGATTCTTGCAAATCATTTTCTATCTGATTTAATAAAGAGTTAGCCTCTGACCCTGCCTCGTTAACATCATTATTGGCTTGGACAACATCTTCAGAATTAGTGTTTGCTATATCATCTATAGCGTCAGCTATGTCAGAGTTATACCTATTAACTTTAATATCACCATTAATTTCGCCTGCTATATTGTTAGGGTCTTTACTCCACTCTTTATACTCAGCACCAGTAAGCTCTTTAGTTTCACCTAGAGATCCATCCTCATTAACAACTTGATATGTAGCTACAATCTTATTTGTTAGATCTGTACCTTTAATTGAGTTTAACGCAGAGACACCTACAGCACCTGCACCACCAACAGTTCTTATACCAGCAGCCATACCAAATCCAGCTATACCAGCATTAGCAACCCTATTCACAACATCATCAAAGCTTTTAGCTAATATACCAGCGTCATTAGTCTTTTCTGTTAACGTAACATGATCTACTAACATAGTAGAAATCTCTGTCAGCATCTCTGACCCTGGTTCTTTTATAAATATATCTTTAAAAGCATTTTCAGAAACCTCTTTAGCAACTTGTTTTGCTGCTTTTTTTCCAGCATTTCTTAATGTTTTTTGAACAGCTCCAATCATTTGATAGGTAGGTATTTCATATAAAACTTCAAATCCACCACTAGCAATAGAATTTAAAGCTAAATTAAAATTATTAATATCTATCTTGCCTGACTCTCTAAGCTCCTTAAGCTCTAAAGATTTTTGACCAGCAGCCGAAACACCAAGACCACCAAGAATAATCTTAGGATTAATGCCTAATCTTCTAGCCATAGCCATAACAACTATCTGCATTGATGATCCAGCTATAGACTTACCAAACAATGCAGGAACATCATCCCAAGCACCAGCTCTTATGGCTTCCATTACACCTGGGTACTTATACATTCTCTGCATATCCCTTAGTTGTTCAGCGTAATCTTGAACGTGATTAGCTAAAAAACCTCCAGTCTTAATATACTCATCACTAAAAGGAGCTTCAAGAACTTCACCAACTTCAAGTAATCCAGCACCCATACTAGCTCCACCAGCTAAAAACTCTTCTACTATATCATAAACTTCGCTACCAGCGTTAGACTGAACATCTAAGGTAGCCTTCAAAAATTTACCATACTCTGTTTCAGCGACAGCAGGGTCTATAGAAACTTTTATAGAGCCATTTTGAAGTCCAGTTATAAAATCTCTATCGTAAACTTGTTGCTCTAAATTAGCAGGAGAAGTCTCCTGGCCATTAACCATAAATGCTTTTGATTTAACGTATGCTGTGTTTATTCCAGATTGCTCTACTAATTGATTTAACCTCTCTCCCCTGAAGCCTTGATCAATAAAAGAGTTCATAAGGTTAGTATTGACATACTCCTCAGCTTTAATAGCATCCTCTTCTTGCTCTTCTAACGCTTTGTAAACATCACTCTCGTCTAGATTAGAAAGAGGCTTAGCTTTACGTTCAAGATCCTCAATCTCTGTATCTATAACACTATCTGATTTCTTATAGTTCTTTATAGCATACTCCTCAGCTTCTTCTTTACTACCAAGTCTAAACTCACTCTCGTCATCGTAATCGTAACCAGTAAAAGCTTGATCTAAATTTTGTAAAAAGTTACCAGAAAATAAACCTTTATCTGTAGGTATATAGTACCGATCAGAACCTTCCTTTTGTTTTATACCAACACGAGTCATCTTAGCATTGGTAAGATCTTTTCTTGCTTGTTCTTTCTCTAATTCTATTTGTGACTTTCTATCTAAAAGGGCTTGCCTCTCACTGTAGTTTAATCCAAAAGCATCATAAACTCTAGATCTCTCATCTTCTAGATTAGACTTCATAGCCTCTTGATCTGAGCTAGTAGTAAATACTGATAAGTCTAGTTGACTGCCTTTATTTAAGCGATCTTGTATTGATTGATCAAGAGATTCAGTTCCTCCAGAAACCGATTCTCCAACCTCTGAAGGAGAAGTAGAGACCTGTGAAGGGTCTTTTTTTTTTAAGTTAAAGTTCTCTAAAGATCCAACATCGTATCCCTCTTTATTAAAGAAGTCATACAACTCTTTTCTCTTTAACTCGTCCTCAAGTGAAGAGGTAAAGTTATTAAAGTCACCTAAATCGTATCCCTCTTTATTAAAAAAGTCATATAGCTCTTGAGCTTTAATTTCATCCATAACTATTTATTCTTCTGGTGATATTGGTGTTTTTTTCTTTTCACCACTATTTTCTTCAGTTTTTAATTGTGGTTGCTGATAATTTATAAGCTGTTGCACACCAGGTTGTTTTAAGGCTGTATCGTGTTCTGCTGATGTCAACTGATCCCATGGCACAACAACTTTAGGACCATCTTCTCCTCCTAATTGAACAACCCCTATAGGTTCACCACTACCATCTAAAGCAACCTCTATAAGGTTTACTTCTATACCTGTAAAGTTAGAGTTATCTGCAATAATAGCATCGTATTCTGCTCTTTCGCTACTACCCTCTTCACCTTTTATCTGACCCATTCTCTCAAGCTGTCTCTCTTTAAATGCTAACACAGATTCATCGCTAATAGATCTGTGAAGATCAGCAGCACTTACCTTAACTTTAATATCAGCACCAGTTATACTTTTTGATGTGCTCTCTCCAGTGTATTGAGAAACACCAGTTCTATGCTTATCCTGAGCTTCATTATTCTGCATGTAGTTATATGTATCTACATTATATTTATTTTGAGCCGCCTCTCTCTCTTTTCTTTTTCTTTCTGTGTCAGTTGTTGCTTTTTTACCTCTTTTTTGATCTCTATCTTTATACCCTCTATCAGCAATTTTTTGACCTAAATACTCAGCATACTTATCAGAAAGTTCTTTATTAAATTTATCACTTTCTGGGTCTAACTGTTCAATTAAATCTACACTAGGAGACACTACGCCTCCAATAACTCCTGTATCTGGATCAACGTAAGCTTCTTCAAAAAAAGCATCCATAGCAGGAATCCTAACACCATCCACCTCAATTTGTTCGTTTTTATAAACAGCAGCAGCATTAGAATCATTATGTTTATTATTAGCGTTAACTTTTAGTTTACTAATAATTTCATTTGTAGTTACTTTTTTTCTGTTTGGATCAATTTCTGTTATATTATATCCATTTTCATCTACACCTATAACTACTCTAAAGTTTTTATCATCATTCTCAAAATAAAGATCTCTATTATTATAAAAAGGAATAAAGTCACTTTTTTTAATCATAGATGTAGGATCTATAGAATAAGCTCTCAAAGCTTCCTCAAGAGTCATATTCCCACTATTAACTTCCTCCTTTATCTTATTATAATTATACTGGTAAAGGTAAGTTTCACCATCTTCAGCTAACTTCAAAGTATTTCCCCTACCCTCAAGTACTGCATTATTTAAACTAGTTAGACCATCACTTAAATTATCGTATAAATTTTTACTAGATGATAATCCCCTTTCAAGTGCATCTTTTTGATTTCGTAAATTAATATCACCATCATAAATAGATATACTATTTTCACTTACAAATCGTTGATAATCACCTACTTGAGTTTGAAACTGCTCTTGAAGAAAAGGATCCATTCCAGACACTTCATAAGATTCAGCTTCTACCCCTTTTGACCTAGCATCTTTTCTTCTTCTTATAGACTCCTGTCTTTGGAGTTCTAACTCTTCTTTTTGAATAGCTAATTGTTGTCTAGTAGCCTCCTCCTGAATAAGATTCCTATTGTTTTTAAGAACTTGACCCGTAAAAAATAAAGCGTCACTCATCTTTTATTATTTTGGTTTTATGTAAGCACCTAGTTTAGCTTTTAACTTTTCTAAGTATCCACCATTCATCATTTTGGTTTGAGGTGCGTCAGATCTTCCTTTTTCTTTTACTAAGAACTCTCTATAGTTTTTTATAAACTCAATTTCAGCTTTACTGGTTGAGTCAATGTCAAAAGAAAGCTTATCACCAATATACTTAATAAGTCCTGCAGGATTTGTTGGATCCTCATCAAAAGGAAGCTCTCCAACGTTTCTAACCTGGTCAGAATTTTCCTTCATCACTTTTACAATCTCTTGAGCCCTGCCCTCTTTTAGAGGTGGTACAGTAGGGTCTTGCATTTTAGCACCTTCCTGAGCTTCACTATCATCATCATCACCTATAACGTTGCTGTCGTATTTAGCAACTAAATCTTTCATTAATTTAAAAGCAGCGTTTTTATCACCATCATTTAGAGCCATCCTAATTTCTTGGACATCATCAGGAGGTAGTATGAGTTCTCCGCCTGTAGCCTCACCAATCTTTTCACCATCTTGAACCATATCTATTGGGTTGCTGTCGTGGTCAAATTCACCTGGTGTAACGCCACCATCCTTATCTATTTTACCACCTTTTTCCCCAGAAGGTAACTCACCACTTCCTGGTGTAGTTCTTTGATTTCTTTTTTGTTTATTAATATCTCTACCTGTAGGATTACTAAAGTTATCATTAGCATTATTACTATCATCACCAAAATTCATAGCACCGATACCAGAAGCTATATCTTCAATACCACCAAATATATTTTGCTGTGCAGCAGCTTTTTGATCTACTATACCTTTAAGTTCTGCTTCAGCAACACCTAGTCTTTGAGTCTCAGCCATTTGCTGTTCCCTAGCTAGGTTTTCCATAGCTCTAGTTTTAGCATCCTGCTGCATACCTAAAAGATCTGTTCTTTGTTTTGCAGCCTGAGTTTCTAAAGATTGAACTCCTGCTAAGACGTTTCTAGGGTCCTTAGCTAAAGCACCCATAGCAGATGCTCTATCAGCAGCCTGCTGTTGTTGAAGTTGATTTATATAACTTTGATCTATAGGTTGATCAGCCATCTTTTGTGATGCAGAGCTAACTCCTCTCTCTAACCTGCTCTTATCAAAATCTCTCTCTGCCTTTCTAGCTCTTCTAGCTTGCACAGCTCCAAATATAGATTTACCTAATCCAAGTGCAGCTGTTGCAGCTCCAACAACTGCTTTAGGTGTTTTATTCTTCTTATTATATTTTATCTTGGGTTTTACTCTACGTGCCATTGATTTGAATTTTTACAAATGTACTAAATTTTTTTTATTATCTATTACTGAGCTCACTCTTGTCTACGTCTGCGTTTACAGCGTAAAGATTAAACTTCTTTTTAGACTGATTAGAGTTAGTAGCTAATATAGCTCTCATATAACTACCCTTCATTCTCTCACCTTCTATAGAGCCTGTTTTAGTCATAAATAAAAAGCCTCCATCGTAGCTAGAGTCATAACTATAATTACCAGCGATAAGTATCTTAGTTGCAGATTCTCCATTAAAAGTACCACTAATTATTGAGTATGGATACCCTAAAAATTCAGTTGTTGAATCAGTCTTTTTTATGTATATGCTAAGATTAGCACTTACAACTAAACTTTCTGTAGCTGAACTAGAACCATTATGCGTTATAACATCACCTACAGATGCTTGATTAGATCCGTAAGAAGAGTCAGAAGCAGAGATCAAATCTTCTTCACCTGGAGCTATATATGTTATAACATAACTTGCTCCATTAATCATATCACTTGGTGATATTGGTTTGTTCAGATTTGCAGTAGTTGTTAGACTTGTGACTATAGATAAGTTTTCGTTATCATCATCTAAGCCTGATACTATACCAACACCTTGTATATCTGATCCGTCACCAAAATTAAAGTTTTCCCCTCTAGATTCTATATCTGATGTGCAGAAAGGAATATCAGCATATTGTATACCCTCTTTAGTTTTATAGTCAATAACTAACATAGTATTATTATCTAAACTTATATCCATCTCTTCTTCAACCTCTATTAGAGTATTTGATATTACTTTAGATACTATGTGCTGCTCTTCAGATGCGTTTCCAATAACTTTAATTAAATCACCTGGAGATACGTCTTCATAAAACTTAGTGTCTATGCCTTGTATCTCAAAATTAGAAACAGTTAAATTGTTACTACACTTGCCTTTAACCTTTTTAAAAGCAATGTTTGTAGTTATAACTTCATCATAATTACCATAGTGTTGACCCATGTTAGAGAATAGACCCGTAATAAATTTTGTATCACTCTCTAATGATATAGCGTTATAAGTCTTAATAGATGAAGGCTCTGCGTTAAATACAAAGTCAATATAAGATAGGTTATTGTTCCCGTAAAACTTATTGAAAGCCTGATTACTTCTAGAATATTTATCTGAGTCGTTATGTCTGTATAATCTACCTTGCTTGAAGGTGACAAATTGTCTGTTTACCTTAGAGTAATACTCAGGAATATAAGAGTAGAACGATGTCCATCTATTTGATTCTTCACTAAACGCTACAGTAACAGGATTAAATATAACAACCTTATCATCAAAAGCATTTTCAGGTTTAGTTGTTATCTCATTCCAAGTAGCGATGCTATCACTCCAAACATAAGTTTCAGCTGCATATCCAGAGTCTGGATTGCTAATTATTGAAGGGAATGTAACTATATACTCATTATATTTAGGGTCATAACCACCAACAATAGAAGGAGTAAACTCTAAATCGTCATTGTACTCTGGGTTATACTTTAAGAACATTTCACCTAGATCTCTAAAGTAATCCTTCATACCATTGTCAGATATAACTGTAATACCATCATTAGATAGTCTAAGAACAGATCCTCTTTGTATATCTGTAAAATAGAATACGTTACCTTGTTTTATTACAGACTCAGGGTTTAAACTACAACCATACTGACCTGAATAAACTATAGCATAATTATCTATAATCTTATTAGATAAAGAAACTAGACCTTCTCCTGAAGCTGTGTTAAGTATATCTTTACCTACTAAAACTCTACCAACCTTGCTTTCATGGAATATAATCAGGTCGTTGTTTTGATTACTTAAATATTGAATAGATCCAAAGTCTTTATTATAATCAAAGTAAGGTGTATTTGCTAAATTAAAGTTACTTAAACCATTTATAGCACCTGTGCTTACATAAGGCTCAGAGAAGAATATAGAAGCTTTAAGTCTTCTTTCTTCTGAGTTATTATTAACTACGTTTATACGACCTTTATCGTAATGATTGGTTTTATGAAAATCATTTAAGAAATAGTCTTCACAAGCAAAGGCTTCTATAGAATCTCCGTTTGTCTCAGTATACATAGTTCTAGACTTCAAATAAACATCTCCACCGTCTAAAGTCACTTCAGCAGGAATTAAAGAAACCTCTGTATTTACATCTTTAGAATAAAAATATTCAGGAACTTGATTTACCTGACCACTATGATATCTACTTGGCTCACCAGGGTTTCCAATTTCAATTTTATCGCCAATCTCATAATAAACTAAGTTCTCCTCTTCTTGAGATAACCTAGGTCTATATATTTCAGCTATAAGCTTATTGTAACCACTAGTAGAAAGAGAGAATCCTGTATGAGATATACTTACAGAGCTATTACCTTCAATAGAAACGTTGTCACCATCACTAGCTGGATTAGCAATTCTTAAATAAAATCCGTCTCCATTTTCTGATGTTGATATAGGGTTTAGTTCATCGTGAAGATCAAATCCTGTAATTTCAAAATCTAAATATTCAGTAAATAACTTTCTTTCACCACCTTCTACGCAACTAATAAACCTAATTCTATCTCCCTTGGCAACATCAAAGTCTACTAAAGCACCTGAAGAGTTTATATAACCTTTATTTTCGTCTTTTAAAGATTCTAAACCTAAATACATTTGAGTATCGTTACCATCTCCAGCAACAGTTTTAGCTATTGTAACTTGTATAAACTCCCCAACAGAAGTGTTGCCAGCATAAAGCATTTGATAATGAGTAGCCCATTTAGGAGGCTTGTTGTATATACTAAAAGTAGGAGCTGATAGCTGACCTGAAATAGGGGCCTCAGATTCAGTAACAAAAGAATTATAACATCTAGTACCATTTAAATTAGGAGATATAGACTCTGTTCCAAAACCTTGTTCTAGTATTATTTCACTTCCAAAATCAGGAGCTACATTCACAAAAGAACATCTGTTTGTCTCGTCAAAGTATGCTATACCAAAATCGTGAAAAGAACCAGTTTTAAAAGAATTAATAGCTGAAGAACCACTAGTGTAAACAACATTAATATTAGTTACAACTTTAATCCAACCACCTAAAACTGGATCATAAGGAGAATTACTTGATCCTGAACCTTGACTGTTAGGTAAAAGCTTCCACTTTATTTTTAACATATCAGTGCCGCTAACCTGAACAGTTAATCCATTTTCAGATAGACCCGATTCATTTGCATCAGCAATTTGAGCCCCAGTAATTACACTTCCTCCACCCTCATAAGCTTCATTATTAAATTGATCTATAATCGCTTGTCTAGCCTGATTTATAGTTGTTGCACCTGTGAGGTCAACATCCATTGCTAACCTACCAGATCTCTGCTTAATATCTCCATTCGTTCTTTTTAACATCCAACCTATATCTATAGATATAATTTGACTATCTGTATCGTTTAAATCAATAGGACTAAGATCTAAAAACAAACTAACTTTACATTTATTGTTGTCATTACTTCCCCAAGCGGAATCCTCATTTGGTAGATCATTTGTAATAACAGTTGCTAAATTAGTATTTGCAGCACTAGCGTTAGAGATAAAACCCGCCCCAGTTTCTCCAGTCTGTGTAAAACCATTTTCTATTGGGAAACTTCCATCGCTTTTAGCAAACACAGTTAAATTTGTAGTGTCTGTAGTAATAATAGAGTTTTCTACAGGTGAAAATTTACTTTCAACTACCATAGGTGTGTTATCAAAACCTTCAACCACGTTACCATAAGCAATTCTATTGTTAGATAAAATTGTTTGTGCTTTTGCAAGCTTAGGTACAGAATCAAATAACTTATTAGAATCAGCTCTGTCTATAAAAGGATAAACACCATTATTTTTAAATTTAATTATAGACTTAGGAACGTCAAAGTGAAATGCAGGGTCTGATATAACACTATTCTTAATTTCTTTTAAGTAACTAGTAAAGTTGTTTTGAACAGTATCTACTAAAACAAACTCACCATCGTTTCCTGTTCTAGCTACTATCTCTATTTTTTTAACATCTGATATAGTATCAAAATACTCTACCTCAATAATATTTTTTATTTCTTGATACTCGTTAAATTTTACAGGTACATTTCTTGAAAAAGAGGTGTCTGGATTTATATCAGATATACCACTATATGATGTGTTTTCATTATCGTAATGTATGTACCTATACTTAAACTGAAATAAATTATCTAGTATATTATTCTTTAAATTAGAAGGATCTTTTTTCAACTCAGTCTGAGGTCTTAGCTCAGGTTGATGCTTAACAGCATCTAAATATTTTACTTTATTATCACGATCACCAAAACTAATTAAAGGTGAGTAAGCATCATCAGGATCTGCGTGCATTAGGATACCTGAAGCTACAGCACCAGACTCAAAAGGACAGTTAGTTAGTATAGCACCTATACTTGTTTCTATATCGTTTACTAGTATATTAAAAGGCTTTGATCCTTCAGTAGGAGACGTAAAGTTAGGTGGTGTCTCAACTGTTATGGTAGCTCCAGATCTATCTATAACTTTAAAGAATCTAGGAAAATTACCATTATCCATAATCCCAATAAACTCTCCTTCAGCTAAAGTGTTGTCACTAAGTATTGTAGGACTAACAGTTATTTCATTGCTACCACTAGTAACATTAAAAGTAAATGAACTTGAAATTCTTCTAACAATACCAATAACTTCAGACCAACCATTAAACTGAATTTGAGTTTGCTCCTCCTCAACTTGATTTTCGTTACCAATATGTGAAAATACATTATCACCAATTTTAAATGATCTAATTTTTTCATCATCAAAACATAAAAATGCTGACTTGTCAAA
>TARA_R100001591_G_scaffold30546_2_pt1 | contig 17265 bp, 21 predicted proteins | sample TARA_R100001591 | Tara Oceans TARA_R100001591 (sample SAMEA2622725) | marine metagenome | biome: marine biome (ENVO:00000447); feature: surface water layer (ENVO:00002042); material: "saline water (ENVO:00002010), including plankton (ENVO:xxxxxxxx)" | depth 5 m
AAATATGTGTTGGGTATCAACACCAATTGGATGGATGTAAAGGTGAGGATATTGCTTATGTTCGTTATACGAGAGATTTTCGATGGATTGAAAACGGGTGCGGTATTACAGAACAATATTATGTCTGTGAAAATTGTGTTGATGATTACAAACATATGCCACTAAAGAAGGCTCCTGAGAGGATTTCCAAAATTTATGAAAGACATTGGGTCAAACTCAATGGTGCTGGCGACATACTCCGAGGTGAATGAATGAGTGAAACATTGGTAGGACTATTAGGAGGAATCGCTATCGGGGCGTTGGCTGCTTGGATACTGGGGAGGAAAACGAGTGAGACCTAAAGTAATGGTTGATGAAATAAAAGAAACATGGTATAGAAAGGATGACCCTAACAAAAGATATCCACAAACAACCAAGAGGTTGAAGATTAACTTTCCATACGATGCTGACGTACAAAACCAATTGAAAAACGCCCTTCGTTCTATTGAGGGTTATTACAATCTAAAGTATTCAGATGGGGACTGGTCGTTACGAAGCGATAGGTCGGTCATAAACAAAGCAGTAGAGATACTGCAACCACATTACGATACTTATTTTCTTGAGCAGTACGGAAAAATGCTGCCCGAAAAGAAAAACACTGGTGGTAATAAACAGGTATCGGCTACGATAGTGAGAGGAGAAATCGAACTAGCGTGGCCTTACATTCCTGATGTTGACCTAAGAGATACTGTGCGTAATACAGTCAAGAGTATTCCCAACAGAAGTTGGAACAATGGGAATAAGACTTGGCGAATACCTATTGCTGAAGCATCGCTTCTCGTATCGAAACTAGATGGTGTTTATGAGCCATTAAAAACAGCAATAGAATCTATTCCCGAAGTGGAGTCATACATGGGTGACTTGGCTCAACGTATAGCGATTTCAGATGCACCAGTATTGAATGATGAAGAAACAATAGCGGAGATGAAGAGTCGCCTTAGCGAGTTCTTCCCACCCCATCTTGAGTTGTATCCGTTCCAATACGTTGGAGTAAAGTTCGCTGAACTGGCCGGTGGCCGGTGTCTCATCGGAGATGACATGGGTATAGGGAAGACTATCCAAGCAATAGCCTATGCAGCCTTACACAAGGAACAGTGGCCTGTGATAGTCGTTTGTCCTGCTGGTGTGAAATATAATTGGGCTAACGAGATTAATCGTTGGCTACCCGATGCTTCTGTTGAGATTGTTAATGGGTTCACTGGTGATATCAAACCAGCAGACTTTGTTATCGTCAATTATGATTTGATGAGTCGAAGGAAAGAACAATTGCAAAACATGAAGTTCAATTTATCCATCATTGATGAAAGCCATTATCTCAAGAACAAGAAGGCTAAGAGAACTAGCGCCACATTGGAAATCGCAAAAGAAACTGAGGGCGTTTTATGTCTGTCCGGTACTGCAATTACCAGTAGACCGGAAGAGTATTTCACTACACTGAATCTGATTAGGAGTTCTCAGTTCTCTAGTTGGCTCAAGTATGTTAGAAGATATGCTGGGGCTTATCACGATGGTTGGGGTTGGAATACCAGTGGGGCAACCAACACAGAAGAATTGCATAACCTGACTAGAGATTTCACAATCAGGAGATTGAAGAAGGAAGTTATGAGTGAGTTGCCGGATAAAATACGCCAGCCGTTTTTCGTAAATCCATCTACTCAAGATTATTCAAAGTACAAAGAAATTCAAAGAGGCTGGATGGATATTTATACCTCTCACAAGTCAGGTGGTATCCCATTACCAGCAGGTTTCGTTCTAAATATGCTAACTGAATTACGCCACGAATGTGGGAAAATCAAGGTAAAACCTGCTATTGATTGGGTAATCGAATACAAAGAGCAACACGAAAAACCAATTCTGATTTTCGCACATCACAAAGATGTGATTAAGTCTCTAGTTGATGGTATGAATGACCAGTTACAAGTTGAGAAAATTGACGGTGATGTTTCACCTAAGAGAAGGCAAGAGATTGTAGATTCTTTCCAAGGTGGTAATATTGATGTTCTCATTTGCAGTATGGCTGCAAAAGAAGGTCTTACTTTGACCAAAGCAGATACAGTTGTATTCATTGAAAGACAATGGGTGTCTTCTTGGGAAGAGCAAGCCGAAGACCGAATCAACAGGATAGGTCAAGATGCTGATACAGTACACGCAATATATTTCACAGTCAAGGGGACTATTGATGAGAGATTCCATAGACTCATAGAAGAGAAAAGGGATGTAGTCAAGGCTATTCTTGATGGTGGAGACACAGAACAAAGGAAGGGTATTACCAAAGCGCTTCTGAAAGAAATGGTAGCAGACGGAGAAATACCAGCGTCATTTTTAGACGATGTTTGAATTGGGGTTCTTAAAGGAAACAATAAATGGAGATGATTGAATGGATGAACGCAGAACGCAAGTCGAAGGAAAAATAGACGAAATTATTTCTGAAATTATTTCTCTATTAGAAGAAGAAAATCAGTATGTGAAGCGAAATGTAATTACAGAACACTTACTTAAAGTGGGTCTATTAGATGATAAAGAAATAGATTGGAAAATAATTAGAAAAGAAATTGAAAGCAATGATTATGCTATCAGATATACAGGAAAATTTAGAGGAAGAAGGTATTACTTAGACTCAACTCCCCCCGAAAACCATAATGTTGATGAAGTATCTGATGTGGTATATCAGATTCTCAAGGATAATCCAACAGAAATGAGATGGACTGAATTAATGGCTAAGTTAGAAGAAAAGGGTGAAGAAGAAGGGGTAATATACATGGGTACAAAACACCTCACAAATAGTGTTACTCATATACAAGGTACAATGTATGAAAAACATCCAAATGAATTTATGAGGGGAAGTAAAAGAGGATTATGGAGATTAAAAGGAATACATGAAATTAACAATTCTTCATTTCCAAATTACTGTAGTAATTGTGGTACGGGATTGGTTGGAAGACCCAAATATTGTTCTGAATGTGGGTCTAAAATTACCCCCTACCCATACAGCAAGAAGGATTAGTGATTGAGTTGGGGTATTTAAAGGAAACAATAAATGGAGATGATACAATGGGAGAAGAAATTGAACTAGGAACAATATATGGAGAATATTTTGAGAATTTGCTGATGAAACAAAGAAAGTCTGAATCGAGAGATTATGTCGTATCAGAATTTCAGTGGCAATTAGACTCAGTAGACCGAGGAGATGATTGTGATTATACTTTTAGAGATGTAGGGGATTATGATACCGCTTGGGAAGATGCTTTGGATAGAATAGGAGACTGGGCAGAAGACGAAGGGTATTCAGCAGTGACACAATGGTTACGAAATTTCGCTCACAGATATGGTTTTGTTGAAGACGTAACCCCAAACGAAAATCGTTTTATGTCTACTTATGCCCATTGTTGGGGTAGAGGTGGAAAAATTTGGTGTTTCGACTGGCCTGATATGAATAAGGTGATTGAATGATAAAAGAAACTAGACAATGTTGGTATTTCGATGCAGGAGAATGGTTCTTTGATTACCCTGCTATCGCTTTCAAACCAACAGTTGCGAGAAGAATGGGTCTAAATCCTATTATTCACGAAGAACCTGTAGTGGTTTATGGGAAAGAATTGATTGAAGAGACATTTGTAACAGTACAATGTTGCAACTGTTCCGATTATGATTTTAATAATAGTTCAAGTGAGGAAGCATCCATTAAAAGTCATAATGGTGAAGTTGAATATGGGGTCATAAATGGGAACAATCACATAGAATATCCAAAAAATTCATGGCAATTTTGGTGTCCATTGTGTTTTATTTGGAATCATAATAGAAAGACTGTGAATAGGATATTAGGCACAGACCCAACATTACCTCATCACAACGAACCTGCTGCTGATGAGCCTGAGAAGAGAATACAAATGTATGGTGAATGATATGATTTATTGTGAATGTGGGAAGTCAGTAGGATATTGTGTGATGATGGGGTGTGACAATGGTAACAAAAAAAGAAAAAGAGATTTGTAAATATAACCATCCTAGAATTAATGGAGAAAGAACTTGTAGAGTATGTGGAGGAAAATATAATGGAGAATGAAAAAACAGAAGGCAAAAGAATTTGTGAATGTGGAAGAGTATGGAGGGCTGTGGATTTTTATTATGCTAGATGCGCTTCATGTTTACAACACATACCAGCAAAAATAGTAATTGAGGGGTGGAGATGAGACACATTAACAAACCCTCTAACACTCGTACCATATTCCAGCCAGCGGTGGGGCTGGGCATGCTGCAACTTTCCGCCGCAAAGGAGATGATAAGATGAAATACAAACCCACAGAACGTGAAGAAATTAATTTTAAAGTAAAAAACTTTGTTGGAAAGAAAATTAAATATGATGATGGTGACGAAAGATACATTGAAGAGGCTGGATTAAGAATAATGGTAAAAGATGAAGAAAATAACGATGTGCCCGAAGATATGTTGTGTGCTGTACCTGCGAAACTTCATCTTGACTCTTGTCCAAATGGGAATGATGTGGGCGAGGATTACCTGTTAGTGTTTGACACTTTCACATTCCATCCCTGTCATGCTTGTAATCAATTTCACACGTGGCCGAATTTAAAGAATGATGTAAATCTGAGGGAGGAATATCTATGAGTTTTGAAATAACACCTGAGATACAGGAATGGGCTAAGCAACTATTTGATTCGATTGCGGTGGGTGGCATTTGGTCACCCGATGGTTCAGGACTTACATATCAGAAAACATCTGATGATACATTTCTACTGGTTAAGAGAATGAAACACGCTGACGCAATGGAGAACCATGCTAGGTTTGCTTCACTTCTTATGAGCATTGGTGTGAATATGGCTGAGAGTGACGATGCTGATTATGAAGCGCCAACCAACCCACAAGATGCATTCATGCTTGAGCAACATCACAAGTTAGAGATAGCCCAGTCATGGAAATACGAAAGTGGTGTTAGGTTAGCAGATATGCCTCTTGAAACATTTTCACCAAGTTTTCTTTCAGTGCAAGAAGTATTGCTTGAAGATGGCTCTACTGATGAAATAGAACTATGGGCGTATATCTTTACTTGTCCTGAAAGTGGTGACGAGTTCAACGTAGACCCCGACGATTATCATTTGTTGGCTGGCGATAAGTTGTATATGCGTTACATAAACAAAGAGGGAACTATTTTCCAAGCCTTGACACGAAGAGAAATGGTTGAGGTAGCAGAAGGAGATGTAGAATTAGGAGTAGTGGTGGGCACTAATTGCCCCGAAACTGGTGAGAAAGTACCACCTTGGTTATGGGGAACCTACTGCTCTATGACTAAGGGAGGTGAAGAAGAATGAGCGAAGAAAGAGATTGGATAAGCATAACCCACAAAGAATTGATTGATGAGTGTGTTGAAAAAAAACTAATTGAGCGACCGAAGTTGCTTCACACTGAAACTTTCAAAAATGGCTCGTTTAGAACTTATGATAAGTTATGGAGAAAGCGAGAATTGATTGAGATGTTGGAGGCAAACGAATGAGCGCAGAAATCTCACGATGCGATGAGTGTAGAAGGAAGAGGAGAATGTGGAACATGAGTCGTTTTGGTAAATTCTGTCGAACCTGTTTTGAAGAAAAATACCTTTAGTTTTTATTGGAGATGAGATTATTAAACTATACTTAGGTGATTGTTTAGAAGTAATGAAAACTATGGAGGATAACTCCGTTGATTCTATTGTGACCGACCCACCATACGGATTGAGTGCGGCTCGTAATAGTGGTAAATCAAGTAAAGGCGGATTCATGGGTAAAGAATGGGATTATGACGTTCCTTCGGTTGAGATATGGAGGGAGGCATTACGAGTCTTGAAACCCGGCGGTCATTTACTCGCCTTTAGTGGAACGAGAACCTATCATCGAATGGTGGTTAATATCGAGGATGCAGGGTTTGAGATTAGAGATTCAATCGTATGTTGGCTCTATTTTAGTGGATTCCCCAAATCGCATAACATCAGCAAAGCGATAGATAAGAGAGGCGGAGAGAGTATTGCATGGTTCGGCCAATGGTTAAGGAAATGGAGAACCGAGAATGAAATCCCACAGAAGGAAATTTCTAAGTTATTTCCAAGCAAAACAGGAAATCTAACAGGTTGCGTAGCGAATTGGGAATTAGGGCATAACCTCCCAACGAATGAACAATTTAACACAATTTGCGCTACCTTCAATTTACCTTTCAATTCAATAGATGAAGTGAGGGGTGAATTTTTGGGGGTGAAAACCCATGCGAGGTCGGGGGGAGATGATTTCGCTAAAAGACCTAATTCTGAATCTCAATCGAGAGATGAGGAAATATACGCATTGAGTTCTGATAAGGCGAAAGAATGGGACGGTTGGGGAACGGCTCTCAAGCCCGCCCATGAGCCTGTTTGTGTCGCTCGTAAGCCATTGATAGGAACGGTTGTTGAGAATGTGCTTGAGTATGGAACAGGCGGCTTGAACATTGATGCTTGTCGAATTGAAAGTGCTGGTGAACACAAACGACCCTTTCAACCAACAAACAATGAAAGAGATGTTTATGGTAAGCAAACAGGGTTTGAGCCAACAAATGCAGAAGGGCGTTTTCCGGCTAATGTAATCATGGATGAAGTAGCAGGGGCTATCTTAGACGAACAAGCCCCAAGTGTCGGCAACATGATGAATGCTACAAGGAAGAAAACCACAACGGGCGGAACAGGCAACGCATGGACTACATCATCAAAGAATGAAGGAGATTCAAACGGGTTCTATGACGGACTAGGAGGCGGCTCTCGCTTCTTTTATTGCCCGAAGGTATCTCAGGCTGAGAGGAATGCGGGGTGTGATGGTTTAGAGGAAAAGGTGTATGCCCTATCTAATCAAGCGAAGGCCGAATTGAAAAGAGGGAATACTGATTACAATGCGTGGAGAGATAAAGACCATATTGAACGAAATAACCACAACCATATCGACTCTAATAGAAACAATCATCCAACCGTGAAACCACTTAGTCTGATGGCCTATTTGTGTAGGCTTGTGACTCCTAAACACGGAATAGTTCTTGACCCATTCATGGGAAGTGGCTCAACTGGAATAGCGGCTTGCATGGAAAACTTCGATTTCATTGGGATAGACATGGAAGAAGAATATGTCGAAATCGCTCGCCATCGAATCGCACATTGGAGTGATTACAAACTTGACGATTTAGAGGTCGGAGAAGAAACAGATTTCAAGCCGGTTAGATTCAGAAATCAACCAGCAACGTATTGGTAAAAGGAGATGGAAAAAATGGGAGAAGAAAATATTTGGCGAAGCCCTAGTATGGAAGGAAAGTGGATGAATGGTAAGGGAGATGTGCTGGCTAGGCGCATTGACTACTATCAGAAGATTTGGTTAGACCTACGCATAATCAATGTGCAAGATGGAAAACACCAACCCACCCGACATGGAGTTAGATTAACAGTAGAACAATTGAAGGAGATTCTACCTAGACTCGTTGAGTTTGTAAACGAAGTTGAAGATGAGTTAGAACAAGAAGAAAGGAGTAGAGAGGAATGAAAATTTGGCACATTGAATGTTCTGAGTGTGGTTTTAGGCAACGTGCTATTCAAGACCCAAAACCGAGAAGGAAATGCCCCAACAGACACACCACTTGTACTAATTCACATTTAGATTTAGTTCATGAAATTGAGCACATTGGAGAATGGTCGCAAGCAATCGGAAAAGAGAAAAGAGGAAAAACTGGATTTGTTTATGATACTCTTAATAACGGAAAAGAGGAACTTTGGGTTTTAGATTTCGATGGTGAGAAATAATGAAATTCTCGTTAGCGGCGAGATTACATGAATCTCTCCTTCTTGGTAATGATAAGCAACAAGTACTATCATCAATTGATAATTACAAAGATGCACTAGAATTGTATCACCTATTTTGCCCGCAAAGAAAAATTATTACCAAGGGCGATTTACATAATTTAGCAGCCGAAGAGTTCGGTGTTTTCGTAGATGTTATCGCTGATGTGGTGGGTGAGCGTGAAACATGGCGTGTTTTAGCCCTAGAAAGCAACGTAAGCGGCTCTAGAGACTGGAAGGTGTCTGAGGCTATCCAACACGCCGAGAGCCTCAAAGACGGTGCAATCGGCTTACTTGAAATTACGAGCCTTCTCGATGAAATCGAAGCCCGTTTGTTTTGGAGATTCATTATCGGTGAAAAAGTAATGAGAGAAACCGCTTTCTTGAATGCTGTAAGTCAGAATACTTCTATTCAAAGTCGAATTCTGAAACAACACATCGCTGTAAAAGACCCCGAAGAAATACTAGAGGCGTTATTCAATGACCCTGAATCGTTAGGTGCAGGTGTGTTATGGAGTGAAGAACCATCACTAGCATTAACACCACGCAGGTTTATTCCACATCTATCACAAAATGGCCCTACCAAAATTAAGAAATACAACGGTGGTTTTTATCAGCGGATATTAGCCAAAGGTGCAACCAATATGTTGCATATCACAAATGAGCCTACTGGTTCTCGTTTCGTATGGCGAGATAGAACTGGTCGGTTAATACCGAAAGGTCTAGCACCTAAGTTAGATTGGTCTATCAAAGGGCCAGTTATCTTAGAGGCGCTTGGTGAAAATAATACTATTCACGTTTATGATGCGATATACCCAAGATATCCCACATTAACATTACAAGAAAGGTTAGAGAAATTCCAATCTAGTCTTACAGATGAACCGATAGTGGTTCATTTCCCTACTGAAATTGAACACTGGAGTGGTTTAGTTACAGTATTAGATGACGAGGAAATAATACGCTTCCCGAATTTTTCAGCATACGAACCATTTAGTGAAGGGGGGTACACTTTGATGACATCTATGGCTCGCAAGATATTCAGATTACAACAGGTGAAACAAAACGAAGGTCGTTTATTTATTCGTGTAGCAGCACTTGATGGTTTAGATGATTACGTCATTGTAGGTGAGATGGAAGCCTTTGATGATTTAACACCACAGTTGTTATTTTCTATCAAGAGAAGAACTGGTTTCATTCCAAAGAATACTTGGGAAAACGTGTCCGATACCGATTGTATAGCGGTTGAGGTGGTGACCCCACGAATAACTTATGAACCAATCAACATCGAAAGCCCTCTCCTTGTTGCGGTTCGTGATGACTTGGGGATATCTGATATCACACAAATAGTAGATTTAATGTTCGGAGATGATGAATAGATGGATGATTGGTCTTTTGCACTTGGGTTCATCATTAGCGACTTGAAGTTCCACGCTAGTATGACTAGAAGTACTCAAACCCCGACTGGTTTTAGGCTACGAAAATACATTTGGTGGAGAACTCTATTCGCAAAGCCTAGAGATGAATTGTTAGAATTAGTTGAAGAGCAATTAGAGACAGTAGGTATTTCACTCAAGGAAGAATACCACAACAAAAAAGAAATTCAGATGTGGTTTTCTTTGATAGAAAAAGCCAATTTAGAAAATAAGTTATCCGACCAGTTAGGAATCGAACAACTGAAGTTTGTGTTAGACAATCCTTTTCCAAAAACATTCGATAACATAGTAAAATGGGCAGAAGAATTCGATAATATTGAGTTGGGGTATTTAAAGGAAACAATAAATGGAGTTGAAGAACATGGCATGGAATGAAATTGCACGACCAATCCACTTAGGTCAACTAGTTGGGCAGAAGGAATTTGTTTATGAGGCTGGTCTTTGGGAAGCCAAACAGCAGTGGCCTGATGCTATTCTCCTTCAAGGTCCACCCGGAGTAGGAAAAACTACTGCCGGAAGAATCATTGCTCGTTCCGCGCTTGGTGACTTTTTTGACCCAGTGAATTTTGTTGAAACAAACGCTTCTGATGATAGAGGTCTTGAATTTGTTAGAACTGAATTGCGAACCTTAGCATCAAGTAGACCTCTTGGGGCAAAAAGAAGAGTGGTTTTACTTGATGAAGCCGACGGTTTGACATCAGCCGCCCAAGACGCTGCTCGACAGATTATTGAAAACCACGCTGGTAATTGTTTATTCATTCTCACGGCAAACAATGTTGAGAAGATTAGACCAGCAATAAAGAGCAGATGTTCGATATACAATTTCAAACCACTTTCACCACAAGAAGGGGCGACACATCTCTCTAACGTGTGTAGGACAGTAAATGTCCCACAGGACATACTAGAGGACTGGCAACAGCATTTCCCTAGACTAATACATATGTTAGGTGGAGATTTGCGCTCTTGCGTCAATGTGTTGGAAAGCACACCTCAAGAGATAGGAGCATTAGAAACTAAAGTTTCCGAATTAGACGTAATAACTGATGCTGCGATTGCTAGCACAGATAACGAGTGGATGGAAATGAGAATCGGTTTCCACAAAGCGTTAGGATTAGGACGTGACCGCTTTTTTATCATGCGGTCTTTTTACAACAACATTTCAACATTCTTTGATATTTCAGATGAAGATGGTAACAGCAAACTGTGGAGTGTTCTTGCAGTTTACGGAGATATGATGAGTCGAATCTATGAGTGGCCGGACAGCGATGCCGCATTCATGGATTGTTTCGTAGCCCAACTTAGGCGGGAGATGATGATAAAATGACAGATGAATATGAATACGATAAAACAGAAGAAGAAGAAACGAAAGTAGCCGGTTTTGCTCGTGAGGGTGGTGGTAAAACACTACCTGAAGGGGTAATGCTACGGCTGAAAATGCACAGCGAGAGAGTTGGAGAGAGCATAGAAAAGGTAGAGAAATTCTATCTTGATTCTATCCGAGACGAATATGGCTGTGAAGATTGGGCTGATGAAGATGAAGACCTACTTGTTGATTGGTCGGAACAAATCTTAGTACAAACCCGAAGAGCAACAATGGGTGGCGGTGCTAACACTGTAACCTTTGTGGGTTGCTTTATCGGTGTAGATGGTACAAAAAGAGACCGCAGACAAGGCATGAGAAATCGTGCAGCGATTGATTTCACAAGAGACCCAAATGCCGCCATTGATAGTGGTAGGATTGGTGTTTACGAAAAGAATGGTGACACATGGAAGATTACCACAGCGAATGGCTCTATTGATACAGTTGAACCAGTAGACGAACCGCCGGTACTTGGATTCCTAGCAGACGGTCAATACATCTGTTTGGTGGGTTCATCCACTGGTCGCCCAATGCCTTCTACTTTGATGGGTAGGCATTACTATTTCCTAGGTAACGAGGAAGATAAGTTTGAGCAAGATATCAAGATGTGGCGTGTTGACTGTGTAGGAGATGCTACTGAAATAGAAGTTAAGATTGGTGAACCATGTAAGATATTTGTGAGACCACCAAACGAAAATGCTTCTGATGCATACAAGGATGTACTTGGTATATCCGCTGGTTTTGAGGATTCTATTGATTATACTTACGACTTCGTTGGTGAAGATGAGAAGAAGTTCCTTCACCCCGGTCGCTTCTTGGTGAACCCTGATATGCATCCTTTCTATGCACCACTTGAGGATTTAGAAGAAGCATACGAATCAGGCTCTCGTACCTTTGAGATAAACGGAGAACAAAATAGGGCTGGTCCTATTGTAATCACTAAGGGTACAGTTACACGACTTTCTACTGAGCCTAGAGAAACCGAGTATGACGAGTCCGGTAGAAATTATGTATTCAGTCTAACATCGGTTGCTTTACAAAGTCAATATGGACAAAGTAATGCATCTGAGGTTGCGTGTTGGGTTAGTAGTGCTTGTCACGATAACTCAAAACCGTTCATTGCTCGTGATGATGTATCCGAAATTGAATGGGCTGAAAAGTCCACTGTCTACGTAATCGGTAGAATCGGTATGACGGTAAGAGATGGAGAAAGAAATCCCAAACTAAATGTCTTTGGTGTTTATGCAGACCCAAGAAGAATCCGCCGTAGAGTAAGTGGTGGAAACACTGGACAGGAGCAATTTAACTGAGGTGAAGAATATGAGTAAAACAAAAACAGAAATAGAAGCAGAAAATGAAGCATTGGCTGAACGCTTGCAAGAACAGATGCAAATTGTGGAGATGTTAGAGAAGCAAGTTGCTAGGCAACAATTACAATTACAGTTGTTGGAACAATACGCCAACACAGTAATGGGTGCTGGGCAACAATTGATTTCTAACATTGAGGCTTTGAATAAAGCGAGTAGTGATGAGTGATGGCGGGTTTTGGTGCAGCAAAGCGTATTCAAGAAGATAGAGAAGAGAGCGATAAGCCTCTACCTACTACTGAAAATAAAACCACACCTGTTGTAAATAGTAATGACCCATTCACAGATTTGAGAAGTGAGTTGCAATCACTGCACAAGAATCAACCGAAAACTACGGTTTTCGCCTTGATTGCTGGACACGAAAACACAGGAAAAACTGCGATTGTTTTAGATGCATTCGATAAACATTGTAAGAATGATAGCAAAGGAAAAGACCAACTTTGGATTTTAGATTTCGATGGTGGTGGGGTGGGTACTACAACCGCATTCCATTCAAACAACGATAGAATTAGATGTTGGAACCCTTGGGTTATGCAAACTGGAAACAGAACTGCATATGATTATCCGGGCACTCACGACCGTGTTATGAATATCATGCAATTCGCTGTGGATACAGCCCGAAAGCAGAACGATGATGGTTATGATGGTGAAAGAATTTGGGGTCTTCTAGTAACAGGGATAGACCTTTGGGATTCGATTGCGATTAACTGTATGAGAATCGAAGACCTAAATTTGGCTCGTGACGGTATCGAAGCGGCTGACTGGAACGTTAAGGTGGGCCATCAGTGGGACTGGGCTATTCGTAAGACTAGATTCCATCAATTGACCGCTCTATCAAAGCAGTTAGTGTCAGCAGGTTGTCAGGTGTATTGGGAAACCCACTTACGAATGACAAACTATTCTTTCGGTAAAAACGAAGATGGTGCTAAGTGGCGACCTGATTGTGAGAAATCAACGAACAATTACGTGTATCAAATTTTGATGTGCGAAAGAGTTGATACTTATGATGAAGAAAAGCGTGAAATTATCAAGAGCGAGTATACAGTCACCTTTGATAAGAGTAAAACTAATGCAGAACTACAGGGACAAAGAAGAACAATACTTGTTACAGAAACAGGAAAGCCAGCCCGATGGGTCGGTCTTCCTGAACTAAGTGATGGGAGTTTGTGAAATATGACAGAAGTAGAGTTAGATAGAAAAGATTTCCTTCAATTCCTTTCTTCTTTTGGGGAAACTGAGGATTTGAAAATTGTAGCATCTGAGGATTCTATTTCAGCAGAAGTAGGATTTTCCACACACTATTTGAAAAAATCAATGGCTGTTGAGGCTAACTCAATAAAAACTGAAGGTGAAATAGATATTTCAGATTTGAAAAAGTTAGTTTCTTTTTGCAAAAAGATAAGTAAAGATAGTATCTTGATAAGACAAATGGGGTCAGGTAAGACTTTGTATGTTAATGGTGGTAGCACAAAGTTACAACTTCCAACAAGTAATACCATTATTTCACATACAAAAACGCCGTTGATAAATAAATTAATTGCCGAGGCGAAAGATACTATGTGGACTACTTGGACTCCGCAGAAACTTGAGATATCCACACATGGTGATATATCCGCTTCTGAGTTACTCGATATTGCTAAGATGAAAGATATTGTTGGGAACCACGGAATTACAGTATCAGTAAATGCTGATGAGAGTGAATTTGCTGTTGCTATGGGTAAGAAACATACCCCTCGTATTTTCTCCACATTAACCGTATCGAATTCTCAAGGACCAATGGGTACTGTAGAGAGTGATTTCGGGCATTGGTTTACTGACTGTCTTGGAATGCTTGAAGAAAGCGCTGCTACTTTTCACATGGGTGAATCACTACCTTTGATTATTGAACAAGAAAATACACTATTGATAATAATCCAAGAAGCGTGATTTGATGATAGTGGATTACTTTACGCCTGAGTCTCGTGTATTCAATACACCTCGTGGCTCTCTTCGTATCGGAGAATGGAATTCAGATTCTGATAAACCATTCATCTATGAGCGCACAAGAGATGGTGACGGTGTATTGCACGAGAGGGTATTACAAGAGGGGGATGAAGACTACATATCCCCTTCTTGTTGGGTAGACGCAGGAATAACTGATGCTACCATACATAGGATAGAATCTAGATATCCGGGTGTAAATATTGACAGAACAAAAACAGCAGTAGGAATAGATGGAGTACCGTTGATAAAACTAACAGCATCTCATCCTAACCATTTGTGGAATATCAAAGATGAGTACCCACATACATATGAAGCGGATTTAATCTATACAGACCAGTATTTGATACAAAACTACCCTGATGGTATTCCTGATTTCCATCCTCGTATTTGGTACTTCGATTTAGAGTGGGACACCAAAGAGGATTTCACCACCGTAATGGCTGTTGTAGATAATCAAGCGCCACACCCTGTGGTGTTCACTTGGAAGCAAGATTTGATGAGTGAACATACAAAATGGATAGATAGGTATGGTGGGTATGAACTTAGATTATATCTAAACGAAGAATCAATGCATGAGGGATTCTTACAATACCTTGACGAAAGAGACCCTGATATTCTTGTAGCACACGCCGGAAACTGGGCGGATATACCACATCTGTATAGAAGGCTGAAAGACCCGTCAAGATTGAGTCCGATTGGTGAAGTAATCGCTCCTAGAAAGGATACAGGGTACGATGAATCCGCTCAACCGATTAAGGGTAGGATAGTATTCGATAGTGCGGCTAGAGGGATTACAGGTAGTGGCTTTGAGGCGATATGGCAGAAGTCCGGTAGAGGGCAAATGTCTAGCCGTAGCCTTAACTGGGTGGCTCAAAGTTTAGACTTAGGAGAGAAACTAACAGATAGAATCGAAGGTATGACTGTTCACAATGGGTGGTATGATTACTTCGATGACTTCGTTGATTATTGTTTAGTGGATACAACTTTGCTAAGAGACATTGATGAGATGCTACACGCCGTTGAATTCCATGTAGCCATGATGAAACTATGTGGTGTTGGATTTCGTAGTACCTACAAAGTTACTAGATACTTTAGAGGTCTAATTGGAAGAAGAACGGATTTGAAAGCACCATCGTCTAAAGCGCAGAATCGTGAAGAATTACAGGCGGCGTATATCCCTGACCCGATACCGGGAAGGCATGAAGGTGTGGCGCTGGTAGACTATGCCTCTCTGTATCCGAATATTATACTGAGTCTGAATTTATCTTGGGAAACTAAAAAACAAAACGCTGGTAGTAATATTAAATCTCCCGGTAATGGTACTCACTGGTCACAAGACGAAGCGGGATTACTTCCAAGCGTTGTGAGTGAAATGCTCGCATTAAGAAAAGATTACAAAAAGAAAATGTACGAAGCGACAGATACTAATGAAAAATTAGGATATGATATGCTTCAAACCGCAACGAAAGTTGCAGTAAACGCACTCTATGGTATGGTATCTATGGGTAAAATAGGTGGTATGTGGTCTGATTTAGATATAGGTCGCACTATTACATACATGGGTAGAGAGAGTATTAAATTCCTACTTGCTGAAAGTGAAAGGCAAGGTTATCGTGGGTTGTATGGGCATACCGATTCCGCATTCATTCAAGTTCCATTTGATGAAGCAGAAAACCTAGCAGCACATCTGACTGAAGAATCTAGAAAACAATTGGATATGCCCTACATGGATGTAGAATTAGAAGCATACTTCGATTACTGGATTAGCGCTGAAACGAAAAATAGATACTTTGGTATCAAGTCTTGGCCTGAGTCTGATAAAGGTAAAATGAAAGTTAGTGGTTTTGAAATCAAGGCTTCTAACGCCGCACCAATCAGTAAAGAAACACAAGGTGTTTTATTTGACTTAGTTGGTAAGGGTGCAGAAGAAGAAGAGGTTACTGCGGCTATACGACCGATAGTAAAATCAATTTTAAATGGTGAAAGACCAATAAAAGACTTAAGCCCTTATGGTAGAATCAAGAAGAGTATGAATAACTATACAGCAAACGTTCCTATGCCTGTGAGGGCTGCTAAATACTACAATGAAAATATTGCAACCGATAACCCATTCAGACCGGGAGATGGGGCACAATGGGTGTACATCAATGCCGTACCCGAAGGCTTACCCGATTCGGTATCATTTCCAAAAGAGAAGAAAAACACAAGCGCTTTTCACTTTGTTGCTAAATCCGGTGAAACCAAATCATTCCCTGCTAACGTAGTGGCTTTCAGGGAAGAAGATGAAATCAAAGACTTCTCAATTGACTATGATGTGGTCGTAGAAAAAATGGTGAAGGCCAAAATCCAACCAGTGTACAGTGTAATGGGTTGGGATATGGAAAAGGCTGCATCACCACAAGAACAACCGGCGGTGTATTGGTAATGGGGCATTACAGTAAATGCGCTGATTGCGGTAAATGCACTGCTAATAGTCAATGGGTAGTCCAAGGGTTATGTTCTGAATGTGGAGATAAATGGTACAAAAGCGAAATGAAATACTAAGGTGGTTTTAATGAGTAGAATAGAAGATGAAGTATGTAAGAAAATACTGGAAAGAGCAGAAGTCGGTAAGAGAAAGTATGGTGTCACGATGGAGAGAACAGATTTCTCAACACTGGATTGGTTAATTTATGCCCAAGAGGAAGCGTTGGATTTTTGTGTCTATCTCCAGCGGCTGATTGAAGACGAAGAGAAAAGACTAGAAGGTGAGGCTTTGAATGAGAGGATGTTCAATTTAAAGAGGGGATTCATTGAGGGAAGGCTTGCGAAAATGGAGGAACAGGAATGAAGAAATACAAATGTGAAATTTGTAAAGAAATGAAACCTCGTACTAAAGGTCGCCATACGACTATTTGCGGTAAATGTATTCGATTAAGAAAAGAGGGAAAACACATAAGTGTTAAGAATTTTCCATATCAAGGGGGTCTTTGGTGATGAGATGGAATCCTAATGGCGATGATAAGTTGGCTAAGGCTGACGATTATCCGTTTGAAGATATGAAAGAATCCTATGCGAAGAGTACCTACTCTTGGTCTCCTGACATGGAAGATGAAATTTTACGAGTTACGAAAAGTAGTGTCGGTACATTTGATTGGTGTCCGAAACAATATTTCTTTCAAAATATTATGAAACTACAACAAGAAGAAAAGGACCACCATATTCGTGGAAACAATGTACACGATATGACTGAATACTTTTGGAAAGAGGCGG
>TARA_R100001591_G_scaffold10935_1_pt1 | contig 17074 bp, 20 predicted proteins | sample TARA_R100001591 | Tara Oceans TARA_R100001591 (sample SAMEA2622725) | marine metagenome | biome: marine biome (ENVO:00000447); feature: surface water layer (ENVO:00002042); material: "saline water (ENVO:00002010), including plankton (ENVO:xxxxxxxx)" | depth 5 m
AAGCTGCTCCTAACGGAAGCACATACAAACTTGCAATGTTTACAAACGGAGCTACTTTAGGAAAATCAACTACAGGATATGCAACAAACCCTGGTGGTGGATCAAATACAGAAGTAACTTCACCATCTGGTTACACAGCTGGTGGTAAAGCATTAGTAAATGTCGGAACATCAGTAGCAACTAACACTGCAATCACAGACTTTGCAGATTTATCTTTTGTTGGTGTTACTCTGACTGCAAGAGGAGCTCTTATCTACAACACAACTACATCAGGTGGATCAAACACTACTGATGCAGTAGCAGTTTTAGATTTTGGTGGAGACAAAACAGCAACTTCAGGAACATTTACAATTCAGTTCCCAGCATTTACAACTTCAGCTGCGATTCTTAGAATCGCGTAAGGTTTATGAATGTCAAACACTTGGGGTGCACTAAGCTGGAATCAAGGTAATTGGGCTGGACAAGGAGATATAACAGCTCAACCAACTGGCATAGCAGCACTTCTAAGTGTTGGGCAAGTAACATCTACAGGTATTGTTGAAATTGGTTGGGGCGGAGATGCATGGAACATTAATGCCTGGGGACAGTTACAACCTTTTGAAAATGTAACAGGACAATCTTTAACAACCTCCGTTGGATCGACTACTGTCACTGCTGATGCTAATGTATCGATCACAGGACAATCATTAACTTCTTCAGTAGGAACACAAATTGCTGGTATCTCTTTTGATATTACAGTAACAGGACAAGCTTTAACAACCTCAATAGGCACAGAAATTGTAGATATTGGAGTGCCAGTAACAGGTAGTTCTGCTACTCTGTCTGTAGGTGCATCCACAGTAGATCCAACTTTCCTAATAGGTGAAGGTTGGGGTAGAGATACATTTGGAAATCAAGCTTGGGGAGTAAATTATTCAGCTAAAAATAATACTGGACTATCTTTAAGTTCTGCGATCGGATCTGAAACAGTTACCACTGATGTTACAGTATCAGTAACAGGACAAGCTTTATCCTCAACCTTTGGAACTTTTTCAGTAAAAGTAGATCAAGATTTATCTATTACTGTAGCCGAGCATACAATGAACCTTTCTTTAGGTTCAACATCACTATCACAAACAACTACAGAATCAGTTTCTGGTCAGTCAATGACAAGTTCAATAGGGTCTGTGGTTGCTGGATTATTCTTAGATGTGCCTGTAACTGGCATATCAATGACTTCTTCCCTAGGAAGCTTTAGTTTAACACAAACAACAAATGAGTCTTTGACAGGTCAGTCTATGGCTCTATCATTAGGTAGTATTGCATCTCTTCCTCAAGTTGTTGTCGGTGTCTCTGGATTATCTTTGACATCAGCTATGGGTGAAGAGGGCACTCAGGCTAATGCCAGAGTAGTTCCTACAGGACAATCATTAACAACCTCAATAAATGGCGTAAATGTTACTCCGTGGCAGGAGGTTGATTTAGGAGTGAATAATACATGGAAAGACGCTGCTTAAGCATAGGGTTGATTAAATTTATAACATTAAGTAAAATAACAAATTATAGGAGATAAAAAATTATGGCTTCCACCTTTTCGTCAGATTTAAAACTTGAACTAATGGCTACCGGAGAAAATGCCGGTACATGGGGTGATAAAACAAATTCAAATTTAAATTTAGTTCAACAAGCAGTAGCTGGTTTTGAAGCTATTGATGTTGCATCAGCAGATGTAACATTAGCAATGACAGATGCTACAATTTCAAATGCAAGAAATGCAACTTTAAAATTTACTGGCACATTGGCTGCAAACAGAACTGTAACTTTACCAGATAGTATTGAAAAAGTTTTTAATGTTGTTGATGGAACAGATCACGCTGGAAACACATTAACTTTTAAAACTGCATCTGGAACTGGTGTGCTTTTATGTGAAGGTAATTGTTATGTTTTATATTCAGATGGAACAAACATTGAAAAAGCAAATGAATATAGAAAATGGAGAACACTTACTGCCGCAGAAACAATTCAAGCTGGAGCTAAACTTTTTATAGATACAACAGGTGGAGCTTTTACAGTGACACTGCCAGCCTCACCAGCAGTTGGCGATGAAGTTCATTTTATAGATTCAAGATTTAATTTTGATTCTGCTGCATTGACTGTAGGCAGAAACAGTTCTAAAATAGCAAACGCAACATCAGACTTAGTTGTTAACACAGAGGGTGCAGGATTTGGATTAGTTTTTTCTGGTTCAAATATTGGCTGGACTTATATGGAGAAATAATATGTCAAATTACGAAGCAACAAGATACAATTTTACTGGAGCTGATCTTACTGGTATCGAGGGAATACCAACTGCTACTATCGTAGAGTGGTCTTCTGCTTCAGTTCCAACTGGTTTTTTAGAGTGTGATGGATCTGCGGTTTCAAGATCTACTTACTCTGCATTATTTGCGATTGTTGGCACAACTTATGGATCAGGGGATGGGGCATCTACTTTTAACTTACCAAATTTATCTGATAAAGTTGCTGTAGGAAAATCAAATAACAAAGCATTAGCTTCAACAGGTGGTGCGGAAACAGTAACATCTACTGGAAACGTAGCTAATACAACTCTATCAACCAGTCAGATTCCATCACACAATCACCCAGCGGCTCAACCAACTAGTGGTGGTGAACAAGAACATACTGGAAACCCATCTTCACCATTAGCTCAGTCATCAAGCACGGGATCAACTGGTGGCGGAGGATCGCACAGTCACAATTTCTCAGGTGATGCAACTTCAGTTTTACAACCTTTTTTAACCGTGATATATATTATTAAAACTTAGGAGTTTAGATGAATAGTAAATGGACAGTAATATTTGATGACAAACAAATTATCAATCAATCTATAAAAAATGAAGATGGATGGCCACAAAGATATGTAATTAATGACGATGCGTTTTGGAATGATCCAAAATGGAATAATATTCATGCAATACAATTTATAGATGATGATAATGATCACAATGATTGTGTTGAGTATGTTCCTGGAACTTTAGGAAAAAATACTTCATGGGCAGAGGCTAATTTAGGTTCTTTCAGGGATCAATTTATTGATAAATGGGATGCAGCTCACTTAGCAAAACTACAAAATGATTGGGATGCAGACGTAATTGTAACTTATAATACAGACGAATCTACAGGTAAACCTACTACAGTTGCTACAACAGAAAGTAATGAAGATCAAATAGCTAGAAAAGGTGCTAGACCCACTTCTTACTCAACTCCGTAAAGTCTCTAAATTAAAAGCATAACAAATTCTAGCCTCTTGTCTATCTTCAGGTAAGACATAGTGTAGAAGGCTAAAAGGGAAAACTAAATAATCAAATAGTTTAGGTCTTATTTCAAATACATCTGTATCTCTAACAAAATTAATATTGTTATTTTGAGAAGACAAATACATTACTCCAGAAGCTTTTATGTCATTACCTGTATGAAAATGAGGCTTATTATAAGATTTATTTTTTAAAACATTTAACCAACCGTGTATAATTTTGAACTGATACACAGTAGCCATGTGATTATTTATAAGTTTGTTTAATTCTTTTTTACCACTAAAATCACCATGATATTGAAATCCATCAACACAAGAAACCAAATCTTTTTCTTCATAATTTTTTTCTACATAATTTAATATTTTTTTATGTGTTTCTACAGGAACAATAATTTTACCTTGAAACACATTTATGCTGAATAAATTATAGGTATGTATCATTACCTTAGCATCATCCAAGATGTTAATATATATTTCTCTCCTGATAATGGAGGGTTACCTCTGTGGACATATGGAAAACCTGATGGCCAAATTACTATTCTACCTTTTTTTGGTTTTACTCTTCGAGAAAAATGTAAAAACTCTGTCTCTCCACCCTCCTGAACGTCATTAAGATATATTGAAAAAACAAAAGCTCTAGCTTCATTATCAAAACCTTTACCATGTTCTATATGCCAAATGTGGTAACCCTCAGTTGGTAAAGTTTTTTGAATTTTTAGAGTGGTAAATAAAAAATTATCTACATCATAACTATCTTTAGCTCCAACATGTGTACAATAATTTTGAAAAGCTAAATCATAATTTACCATCATTGTTTTAAGTTCTTGCCACCATATATGTATATTACCTCCATGAGAAAAATATTGTTCATCCTTCTTTTTTAATGAAGATGCACGTTCCGACATATTTCTGTTTAAAGTATTATTAAATTTACTTTGATTTTCAAAAAATGTAATTGCTTTATCGCACATTTCTTTAGTAATATAATTATCATATACTCCTATAAAATTAGTTATATCAACTGTTTTTTCGTTCATTGTTTTTCCTATAATTATTTATTAAATTTTTTTTTATTTTTTCATCTCCTTCTGCATAATTCTTTTTATGGATTTTTGAAAAGTTATCATAAGCATGATGAGCAAACACTCCATCTTTTTCTACATAATGAAAAAACGCTTGTGCCATACCCTCTCCTTTATAAACTCCAGGTCGACTATGACTATGAACACAACCTGCATATAATAAAGCATCTCCCTGATTTAATTCAATTGTAGAATTTTCTATTGTTAAAGGCCAATCATTAAATTTTTTTATACAGGCAGTAACAGATATCTCACATGCAGGTCTATCTGTATGTTTTTTTAGATCTCCACCAAAAACATAATAACGCCAATATGCGTATGTTGGTAATAATTTTTTATCAGACGCTTCTTCAACTAATTCTAATTTTGTTTCTAAAATAGATGTCATTAAAATATCTTCATACCAACTCGGAGAAAAAGAATATTCATCTATGGTGTTATTATTTTCTTCTATTTTTTTAAAACAATATTTTTGCAATAGTAAAAGTTCATTTTTATTAAAAAAATTTTTTATTATTTTAAAATTTAATGTAGCCATGCAACTATGCTGTATCTAGTTCCTTTCAGTATAGGTAATATTCCATGAGGATATAGAAAATTACTTGGAAAAAATACTATTGAACCTTTTTTTAAATGAATTTTTTTTAAATCATTATTTTTTTGATCTGTAAATAATAATTCACCACCCTCATAGTCTTCATTTAAATTCATAATAACACTTATATGTCTGTGTGTAATAGAATTAGAATCTGTGTGTGTAGTATATTTACCACCCGATTTATATTTTAACAAATCAATTTGATCTACTTTTTTAGTTCGTAGTAATGGAAATTTAATTTTGTAATAATAATATAATCTTTCTATTTCTTTTTTTATAAAATTAAAATAAAATATATCAGTAGGTGTTATTGTTTTTAAATTATAACCTGATACATTTCTTACGTTTTTATCTAAACGATTGCTTATCTCCATAGGTTTTTTAGCTTTGTGTTTTATAAAAGGAATCATTCTTTTTATAAAAGGTTCTCCAACTATACCATGTATATCTACGATGGCCTCTGTATGATCCATTACATTAACACTTTAATTTCATAAAAATTTATTATACATATTGTTATGACACAAAAAGTTAAATTTCAACAATGAAATTAGTTTATACAATACCTAATAAACTTTGGTGGATACAAGATTTTCTTGAACATGATGCTTATAAAGGCATTCATAATGCTATAATTAAAGAAAGAAAAAATATTAATTTAACAACATCTGAAGGTATTTGGGATGATAGATTAATTAAAAATTTAAATGCACCAGACAGAGTTGAGGTGAATAAGTATCAACCGTTTGAAGATTTAAAAGAATTAGTAAGAAATAATACGTTTTTTAAATTACCAAAAATTCAAATAATTACCACAACAATTCATTATATGAAAAATAGATCTGGCATTAATTGGCATAGTGATAATTCATGGGATTACGGTGCTACTTATTATTTAAATAGAAGATGGAATATTCATTGGGGTGGGGAGTTTATGTTTGCGGATGAAAAAGCTCATGGTTTTTTACCTATAATAGGCAATTCTTTGGTTATAGTAAAAGCTCCTATGGATCACAAAGTTAACCCTGTCTTAAGTAAAATTATGCCTAGAATATCTGTTCAAATGTTTATGAAGTGAAATAGATTTCAACTATTGAATATGGTATAATTTCTAATGCCTTTAACAAGTGTACCAATAAGACCTGGATTTAATAAACAAGTTACTGAAACTGGAGCTGAGGGTCAGTGGGTTGATGGAGATAATGTAAGATTTAGATATGGCTTACCTGAGAAAATAGGTGGTTGGCAACAGCTTACTACAAGCACGTTTGCTGGACAAGCAAGAGAACAGCATATGTGGACTGATTTAAATGGTAGACAATATGCAGCTATTGGAACCGATAAATTATTATTAGTTTATTATTCTAATGCTTTTTATGACATCACTCCATTAGCATCTACTATTTCTGGAGGAACTTTTACATCGGTTAACGGTTCAGCAACTGTTACAATAAATGTATCTGGCTCTGGTATAAATGCAGGTGATTTTATTTTATTAGATTCAGTAACTTTACCAGGTGGTGGTGCAACAGGGTTTTCTGTAAGTGATTTCACAACAAATGCGTTTGAAGTTCAGTCTGCCACTTTTGCATCAGTTGTTATTACTATGCCTTCAAATGAAACTGGAACTGGTATGACAGCTGCGGGTGCAGTGTCTATAAAACCTTATGTTGATTTTGGCCCTGCAACTCAAACATTTGGTTATGGATTCGGTACTGGTTTATATGGTGGTACAGTTACTAACCCAGTACAAACATCATTGAATGGAGCTTTAAATCCAGATACAGCAGGTACAGGTGGGTCAGGAACTAGTATTACACTTAACTCAGTTGCTAATTTACCAACATCAGGTGTTGTTTTAGTTGGTAATGAGTTAATTACTTATAGTGGTATCTCAAGTAACGATTTAACTGGTATTACAAGGGGGGCTAACGGAACAGCGACACCGGGCACTTCAAATGGACAAGCACACTCAAATGGTGCAACAGTAACAGACGCATCAAATTTCACAGGTTTTGGTTCTTCTTCAGGAACGTCATCAGTTATTTTAGAACCTGCAAATTGGACATTGGATAATTTTGGTCAACAATTAGTGGCTACTGTTAAAAATGGAAACACATTTTCTTGGAATCCTATAGCCGCAAATACTAATGCATTAACAACAAGAGCTGTTAAAGTCACAAACGCACCAACTGCATCAGTGGGATCTGTGGTATCCGAAAGAGATAGACACTTAATAATTTTTGGAACTGAAACAACGATAGGCACTACATCATCACAAGATAAATTATTTATAAGATTTTCTGATCAGGAAGATATAAATACTTATGCACCAACATCTACAAATACTGCTGGAACATTTAGATTGGATAGTGGGACTAAAATAGTAGGTGCTGCAAAAGGAAAAGATTACATTTTAATTTTGACTGATACTGCCGCTTACGTAATGCAATTTGTTGGGCCTCCATTTACATTCTCAATCCGTCAGGTCGGATCTAATTGTGGAGCTATAGGCCAACACTCCATGAGATATGTGGATGGTAAAGTTTATTGGATGGGTCAAGCTGGAGGTTTTTTTGTTTATGATGGAACAGTGAAATCACTACCTTGTTTAGTAGAGGATTTTGTTTTTACAACTGATGGTGACAATTTAGGAATTCAATTTTCTAGTGCTGAAATAGTATATGCGGGTTACAATACTTTATACTCTGAAATAAATTGGTTTTATCCAAAAAGTGGTTCAACGATTATAGATCGTGTTGTAACTTATAATTACTCTGAGGGAGTATGGACAACAGGCACATTAGATAGAACTACTTACTATGATGCATCTTTATTTGAAAATCCATATGCAACAAAATTTAATTCAACAGGGGTGCCAACTTTTCCAACTATAAATGGTGTTACAAATTCAAGAGGATCTTCTATTTACTACGCACATGAGCAAGGCACTAATGAGGTAGCAGCTAATGGTACATCTACAGCTATTGTATCTTTTATAAAGTCAGGGGATTTTGACCTAGATATTCAAGGTAATGGTCAATTTTTTATAAGCATGAGAAGATTTGTGCCAGACTTTAAAGTTTTAACAGGGGATGCTAAAATATCAATATTATTAAAGGATTTTCCAGTAGATAATGAAACTTCATCTCCACTGGGGCCCTTTACAATAGATAGTTCAACGACTAAAGTAGATACTAGAGCTAGAGCTAGATTTGCTAGTTTAAGAGTAGAAAATACTTCAGTAAATCAAAGTTGGAGATATGGAACTTTTAGAGCTGATACACAACCAGATGGACAAAGGTAATGAGTAGACAAGAATATTCAGCAAAACAAACTCAGACAGGTAAATCACCTGGAATGGCTACTACATCTTCAAGAAGACCTAATTATACTCCTGGTGGAAATGTAGCAGATAGTAAAAAACCATCTGATAGTGGACGTAGACAACAAGAAGCTTTCTTAAGACAAAACCCAGCTGCAACTTTAAATCAATTAAGACAGCAAGGTGCTGCCACATTTCCTATAGGATTTCCTGGCGGAACCTTTATGAATATTACAAGACCTTTTAGAGATTATACTTTAGGTCAAAATATAGATTACTTTTCAGGTTTGAAAAATAGAGCTATTGTACGTGGTAGAGATCCAAAACCTAAAAGAGGTATCGATTTTTATGAAAGATCTGCTGATGGTTATAAACAATACATGCAAGATAGATCGGCAGGAATTATTGATGCCGCTGGTAATTTAAAAGCAGGTTTTATGAGAGGCCCTGATGGCAATATTATGTCTACAGGCCGTGACGATAGTTCAGGAATTGCTGCATTGTTACAAGATCCTAATATACAACCACAAAATATGATGGGTCAGGGTTTAGGAAGTTTGTATGGAGCACCTCAGTATATTAATCAAGAATTTATTTATGGTCTTCCATTTGGGATGATAAGGTAATGGCAAAAATAGATATTTATATTCCAGAACCTAAACCACAATATGATGAGTCTAACCAGAGACAAATTTTAGAGGCATTAGATACATTAAAAAATCAATTAAATTTTTCATTTCAATTTGATTTAAAAGAAGAGCAAGACACTTTTAATTTTTTCTTACAATGACCATAAGATATCAAAACGCAGGAGTTAATTTATCAACAACAGGAACAGTAAGTGTTGTTACATGCCCTACAGATGCAACCATATTAATTAAACAAATACAAATTAATAATGGATCTAGTGGTGGGGTAAATTTAAATGTACAAGTTACTGATACATCCGCAGGTGCAACTTTTAGAATTTTTAACGAATCATTATCAGGAAGTGCTACTAAAGATATTATAAATAATACATTAGTGCTTGAGGCTGGTGATATTTTAAAAATGACAGCAGGAACAGCAGATGAGCTTCAGGGTATTGTTTCTTTTGCACTATTAGATAGATCACAAGAGAATGGCTAAACGAAAATTTGTTAATTTTACACCACGACCTAAAGCAAGAAAAAGACCACGAAGGCATAAGAAAAAACTTTCAAAAAGTGAAAAAAGAGATTATAAGAAATATAACAGACAAGGGAGAACATAATGGCGATACAAAGAATACCTGCGAAGGCTGTTGAAATTGTTAAAAACAAAAGAACAGGTAAAGTCTATGCCGATAAAGCAGAGTTTGATGCAGACGTTGCAGATCCAAACACAGATACAACCGCAGATGATTTTAGACAAGATTTAGAAATTACAGTTGCTAAACTTACGCTTTTTGGTAAAACCAAAGACGAATGAAACCAAGAGGCGGTACAGAATTACAACTAGAGTTATTACATAAATATTGTAAAAAAGAATTATTAGATAAAGTAAATATCTGCACATCAATACCAGGTAAAGTTCCATTGGTAAAAAATAAATTAAATATACTTTGGCAAAAAAATTCATACGATCAACCAAACCTACAAGAGTTTTTTGGTGACCAGAATCGACATGATGAATATGACTGGTACATATTTAATTCACATTGGAATTATGAAAAATTTAGATATTTTTTTAAAATACCTCAAGATAAATCTATGGTCATTAAAAATGGCGTAGAACATTTTCCTAAACGTAAGCCCTACAAGAAGGGAGAAAAAATAAAAATATTATATAATTCAACACCTTGGAGAGGATTAAACGTTATGTTAGGTGCAATGCAGTTTGTTACAAATCCAAATATTGAATTAGATGTTTATTCTTCAACACAAATTTATGGTGATTATTTCGAAAAAGTAAATAAAGGTAAATATGATCCTCTATTTGATCAAGCAAAAAAATTAAAAAATGTAAATTACATTGGATATAAGCCTCATGAATATATTATGGAAAATATTAGTAATTATCATATATGGTGTCATCCTAGTTGTTGGGAGGAAACATTTTGCATAGGAGCTTTAGAAGCCATGGCAGCTGGAATTTATATGATATGTACAAATTATGGTGCGTTATATGAAACTTGTTCTGAATGGCCAGTGTATGTAACCTACACACAAGATTATGTAAAATTAGCACAAACATTTGGACAAGCTATAGATATGGCTAGTAAGCAACTAGGTGAAGATTATTTAGAGGAGCACTTAGATGCACAACAATTACATGCTAAAAGATTTTATGATTGGAAAAAAAAGGGGGGTGAGTGGGAAATTTTTTTAGAAGGAGCTATAAGTGCAAAATCTTGATGAAGACGAATTAATTAAACCTATATGGGTTGAAAAAAAATCAAATAATATTTCACCATTTCGATTGTATGTTGCAACTCCATGTCACTCAGAGGTTTCATTACATTATGTACAATCTTTATTAGATATTTCTAGACTATGTCACATGAAAAAAATACATGTAGAATTTTGTATTTTAAAATCATCATTAGTTACACAAGGTAGAAATTTGTGTGTGTCTGGTTTCTTAGAGTCTGATTGCACCCACATGTTATTTATTGATTCGGATATTCATGTTCAAGCTAAAACAATACTAAAAATGCTAGAGGCAAAGAAAGAGCTAATATCAGTTCCGTACCCATTAAAAGCTTTTTTATGGGATAAAGGATTAGATGAAATACAACAAGGCAAAATTAAAAAACCAGAGGATCTTGAACAGATATTTAATAGTTACCCTATGAAAGTTGAAGATAAAAACGATGTCAAATTAACAGATGGCATAATTGAAATTACACACGCTCCTACGGGATGTATGTTAATAGAAAGGGGTGTTTTTAAAAAACTTATTGAAAAATACCCTGAACGAGAAATACGTCAAAACACCGTTATTAACAGTAAATTAGTGCTGAAGAAACACATGTGGAATTTCTTTGATACCTTACATGACCCTATAAATAAAACTTACCTTGGAGAGGATTTTGCTTTTTGTAAGCTCTGGAAAGACATCGGTGGTAAATGTTTTGCTTATATATTAGATGAAATAATACACGTTGGTGAGCATCAATATAAAGGCAAATTTGTCGATGAGTTGATATTAGAGAAGTAAAATGGTAATATTTACCTTTTAAGATCTTAAAAGGAGTAAAGAATTAATGCTACAATTTTTGCCCTACGCATTAGCTGCATACGGAGGATATAAAGGATATAGAGCTGCAAAGGATTCTGGAGCATCTGGTATAGGTAGAATTCTGGGTGGTGTCGGTGGGGCTACACTTGGATATTACGGGGGTCAAATGATTCCAGGGGTCAAAGCAGCAGGTTTTGGAGCTGCTGGTGGAGTTCCAACATTTTCACAATTATTTTCTAGAGGAGCAACTATGAGTCCATTAGCTCAGGGTCAATCTGGTGCACTAACAACGAGTAGAGCATTAGCATCAGGAGGCGGTGGCGGAGGAGCAGCGACACAAGGATCAGCGTTTGGAAAAATTGGTGATTTCTTTACAAGGCAAAGAGTGGCTGATGGAAGAATTATTCCTGGAGAAAGAGAAATAGATCCATTTAAAGCAGGTTTAGGTATTGGTGCTATAACGTATTTATCAGGAGCATTTGAACCAAAAGATGTTGATGTATTTCAACCAACTTACAATTTAGGTGTTGCAAGATTAGCAGCAGAAAGAGGAGACTTTAAATATATTGATCCCGTGACTGGACAAGAAAAAGCTTATGAAAAAGTTTACATACCAGAAGCAGACCCAAGAAATCAAGGCACATCCAGACTTGGGCCATATGCTGTAGAGCGTACTACATTCAAAGCTAAAATTGGAGGTCTAGCAGAAATAAAAAAATTTAATGAAGGTGGTATAAATTATTTACCATCAAAACAGTCTCATGATGAAAATGATCCAACAAATTATGTAAGAGCAACAGGATATGTTGAAGACGGATCAGGAACAGGAGACAAAGATGAAGATACTATGTTAGCTCAATTAGCAGATGGTGAATTTGTAACAAGAGCTGACGGAGTTTTAGGTGCAGGAATAATTAATGGTGGAAATCCTAATAGCATGAAAGACATGAGAGAAAAAGGAGCTGCATTTTTTTATGATCAACAAAAAAAATATAAAAGAGTTTTTGACTTATTAAAGGAGGCCAATGGCATCAACAAGAAAAAAAATTAAACCACTAGTAAGTGTCATACCTGTAGAGCCTAAAGATATTGAGAAGTTTTGGCCACTAGCAGAATTTTTAGTTTCACAAGCTTTAAAATATTCTGGAGAATATGCAGACTCAAAACATATTTATGAGATGCTAAAAAAAGATATGATGCAGTGTTGGATATTTTTTGGATCCGATGAAATGGAAGAAAATAAAGTTTTTGGTGTGGGAGTAACTAGAATAACGGAGATGCCAAATTATCAACAATTAGAAATTGTAATATGCACTGGGAAGAGAAGAGAATTATGGGAAGATCAATTTGTAGATCAAATTACAAAATTTGCAAAATTTAATAAATGTAAAAGGTTATGCATTTGGGCCAGACCCGGTTGGGAAAAAGTTTCTCAAAAATGGGGATGGGAAAAGAAACACGTACAATTAGAGAAATGGTTAGATAAATGAGTTTTTTAGGAGGCGGAGGCCGATCATCACAACCTAGTACACCAGCTACTCAGACACAAATTGTCCGAGAAGCTCCTGGTATTGAGGAAAGAAAAATAGAGCTATTGGATTTAGCAAGACAGGTTGCACAAAAACCTGTTGCTATACCAGCAGAGAGAGTTGCAGGATTATCAGCATTAGAACAACAAGCAACAAGGTTAGCAGGACAAACTGGTGTTGGTGCAGGGACAACGGCACAAGGAATAGCTCAGCTTCAAGCAGCAGCACAAGCTCCAAACATACAACAGTTTTTTAATCCTTTTCAATCTTTTGTAACTGGTGAAATTTTAAGACAGGGACAACAAATGCAAAATCAACTTGCAGGACAAGCTGTAAGATCTGGTGCATTTGGTGGCGGTAGAGAAGGTGTGCAACAAGCTGAACTTCAAGCTAGAACATTAGAAAATATTGGTAGATCACAAGCTCAAGGTTTCCAAACAGCATTAGGGGCAGCTCAAAATCAACAAAGAACTCAAGCTGCTGTTGGTCAACAATTATTAGGAGCAGGTCAACAACAACAACAAATGGGCCAACAAGATATTAATCAATTAATGGCAGCAGGTGGTGTACAAAGACAATTAGCTCAAGCTGCATTAGATGCTCAAAGAAGAACACAATTACAACAATCTTTTGAACCATTCCAAAGAATAGGATTCTTATCAAACGTTTATGCACAAGGGCCTAAAACTCAATCACAAATAGAGATGGCTACTGCACCTACAACAAATCCTTTAGCTCAATCGGTTGGAGCTGGATTAGGAGCTTTTCAAGCATTTTCAGGAATACAGGGGGCCTAAATGAATAAGGTTTTAATGCGACCTTTATTTAGAAAAGCTTATCTTAAAAAACAAGATAAGAATTTAAAGGTAGAAAAATTTAAAGTAGGTGGTTTTTCACAAACGGAAAAAAGAAATCTTTTACTTACGCCTATAACTTCTGCTTTATTACAAGCAAGAGTGATGCCAGGTGAGAGTCAATTAGGATCTTTAGCTAGAGCATTTGGTAAAGGTATAGAACCAATACCAGCATTATCATTACAAATTAAACAATTAGATGAAGAAGCAAAAGCAAGAGAGGATAGAAGAAGTGAATCTAAGTTAGCAAAAACTAAACAAGTTTTTGATAACGTAACTCAGAAAACCGTTTTTGCAACAGAACCTATGATACAAAATACTTTTATGGACGATGGTAGTTTTAGATTTACACCGATGCCTGAGAAAAAAACTGCTAAACAACCCATGAAAGCTTTCGATCTTCTTACACAAAAAGAAGTTTTTGTAAATCCTGATTTACTTACAAGCACATTTATACCTGATAAGGAGAGAGGACAAAAGGCAAGATATGTACCAATTGGTAAAGAAGATGCATTAGTAAAAGCTTACAAGAGAGACTCTGAAAGCGGTGAATTTGGAACTGAAACTGTATTTGTTACAAAGTCTGAGATATTACAAAATCGAGATTTATATCAACCCGTTGAAGGTAACTTAGAAATGATGTTTAAAGTAAAAGATATTGAGCGTCAAAGAAAACAAAAATCGGATGCAGATGCTGCAATGACTAATGCACAAGGAGCAACAGAATTAATTAGAAGAATAGAGAAGAAGGTGTTAAAAACTCAATTTACAGGCAAAGCAGCCGATACAATTTTAGCATTTACTGGCTTTACTGGATTTGTTGATCAATTCATAAATAGAAACGATAGAAAAGAAATGGCTGATTTAAGAAAAACTGAAGTGTCAATTAACAGAATAATTGATGGAGAGGGAACAAATGCTAGAATAACAAGAGCCCTAAAAGCTGCGGAAGCACAGGGTCTTAAAACGTCAATAATTAATTTAGCGTATTTCATTGCTAAAACTAGAGAACCAGGAGGGAGATTTTCAATACCAGACATTGAGTTAGCTTTACAATCAATAGGAGAAAGCTCAAACAAAGATACTTTCTTAGAGGGTTTACGATCAACTGGTGAAGATTTAGCAGCAATGGCATTAAATGAATATACATCTGCATATGATAGATTAGAGGAAGATATACCAAATAAATATAATAAATTATTAAGAAATTACGATTACTTTAGAGGAGTAGAAATAGACTCTGATGATGATTCACCAGCATCTATTTTACCACAATAATGGCTATTTTATCCACACAAAATGTTGAAGAGTACAGAGCTAAATTTGCTGATGAAATAAAAAAATATGAAGAAAAGAAAGGTTTTCCTGTTACCGATGAAATGATCGTTGATGGTATTTACAATAAAATAAAAGATAAAGCAGATGTAGACTATTATTCTTTTTATAAATCTTTTAATCCAAAAGGTAAATTTTCAAATTTAGAAACTTACAAAGTTGCAACCGATCAAACTGAAGCAGATGATAAAGATATTATTAATAAAGTTTATGAAGAATTATCATTAAAAGGCCCTATTAGATTTAAAGACTTTATAAATACTTTTGCAGAAAAACCTGATGACTATGATGAGCTTCCTTTCTTTCCAATGCCTGACATACCAAACTTACCAGATAAGGAATATACTCTCAAAGAAATAGCAGAGATAAGAGGTATTAACCCAGATACAGATGTAAATATGGTGGAGGTTGGTTTCGCACAAGCGTTAGCAACTGATGATGAGGATAAAGCATTAGCAGCAAAAGTTGTTTTGAATAGATATTTTGGAGAGGATGTGCCTTTTAGATACGGCCCTGAAACTGAAGAATTAGAATTTTTAAATCCTAATACAGGTAAATTTGAATTGTTAAATCAATATGGTTTAGATGAAGGAGATATTGCAAAATTTGGAACAATGGGTGCATACATTTTACCTGAGATTATTGCTACAACAGTTGCATCATCAGCTGGGCCAGGTGCAGCAATTGCAACATCAGCAGGAGTAACAGCTTTAACTGAATCTTTAAGAATATTTTTAGGAAATCAAATTTATGGAATAAATACAACTGAAAAAGAAGGAATAGAAGCAGCTAGAAAATATTTATCAGATGTTGGTGAATTAACAGCAATCAATAGTGGATTAACAGCTTTAGGTTTAACATTACCAAAATTATATAGAATGATTAGGGACGCAAGAAAATTTGGTAAAATAAATGCATCTGAAATAGGCGGTAGAATTACTGAAGCTCAAGATGCTTACAAATTAGTAGAGGAGATAAATAATACACTTGATAAAGCAGGGGTAAAACCAAGGCTTAAATTTACTTTAGGTCAAGCATCTAATGACGATGAACTTCTAGCATTACAACATGCTTTTGAATCAAATATTAAATATGGTGTAAAATCAACATTTGATACATTTAATAAGGAACAAGCTGAAGCTTTAAATACATATTTTAATATTATAACTGGCCCTTATAAAAAAACTGCATTATCAGGTAAAGACCCAATTGCAGCAGATGAATTAGGTCAATTAATTAAAAATAAAGTTTTGGAGAGATTAAACCCAAGGCAAAAACTATTGACTCAAGCTTTAGAAAGATCAGAAACAGATTTAACTAATGCAGTTTTAAAATTACCTGATGGATCCCAAAAAGAAGCTGGGATAAAAATAAAAGGTGTTATTGATGATTTATACAAAACTTTTGATGATGAGATGGATGCTGCATATGAAACTTTATTTGCGTCAGGTGGAGATAGAACAATAAATACTGATATAATACAAAGCGTATTAAAATCATTAAATAAAAGAACAAGAGATACTTTTTTTTCTAAATACCCAAAAACATCCACCTTTTTTAAAAATCCTGGCAAAACTGCTAATTTACAAAAAATTAAAAATTCTATTTCAGATCTAAAAAAATTTCAAAGGTCAATTGTTAAAGGAGAAGTTAATATTGAAGGTGTGCCTGAACAAACATCTATAGCAAGATTGCTTCAAGCTTTTGATGATCAAATGGTAAAAGATTTAGGGGCAGATGATGTTTGGCTTTTACGATATAAAAAACTTTCAAAAGATTATAAGGCAGGTAAGGATCAATTTAGAGGAATAATTGGTAAATTAATGCAAACTAAAAATGGTCGATTAGTAATTAATAA
>TARA_R100001591_G_scaffold36627_3_pt1 | contig 17014 bp, 10 predicted proteins | sample TARA_R100001591 | Tara Oceans TARA_R100001591 (sample SAMEA2622725) | marine metagenome | biome: marine biome (ENVO:00000447); feature: surface water layer (ENVO:00002042); material: "saline water (ENVO:00002010), including plankton (ENVO:xxxxxxxx)" | depth 5 m
TGCTTCGTTATTTAACTCAGATTTGGTAGCGTATGTTTCACGTGTAACATTTAAATGAAGCTGTAATCTTTTTACCTCTGAAAATAATTTACCAAATGCCCAACCAAAAGGAACAACTATAAAAGACAGAACTATATTCCAAACTAGAAAAGGATCTATAGTCATTAAAATGCTCTTGTCTTTGGAGGTCTACCTCTTTTACTTTTTTTTTTAAAGATAGACTTTATTTTATCTAAGATATTCTGTAATACTGCTCTCACTTGTCCACCTATTAAATCTATTTATAGTTTTTACAGATCCGTCACTATTCATTTCATCTGCAAAGATTGCTTTATAAGCTGACATATCTCCAGCATTTGTAATTGCTGTTTTAATATCATCAGCATCTTTTCTTATTGCCGCAACATAAGTTTTTACATCATCTGGTATTGCTTTTGAACTATCATATATACTTCTTTCTACTAACCAGCTTACTCTACTTATTAAAGTATTAGCAGTCATATTTGTATCAATAATAGCTTGTGCTTTTAAGTCTGATAAAGTCTTATCACTTTTAGTATAGGTAGTATTAATTTCTTTTTTTGTACTATCCCAAGTATATGAAGGAGAAGAAGTCGTTTCAAATCTTTCATCTCCCATAGCACCAGCATTTACCTTATAGATACCTATAGCATTTAATTCGGCTTCAGACCATGCAGTAAATATTTGTGCTGAATAAGTTATATCATCTACTACCATAGCTTTTGGACTGCTAAACGTTTCTACTATTTTATCATCTTTTATATATCCATACATTTTTTTTCCTTTCTATATTATATTATTGAGGAGTTCTTACGACTATTCTTCTCATAGTTTCTACTGTACCTCCATCATAGTTTCCCCACGCAAATTGAAATGTGTTTGTTCCATAGTTTACTATTCCAGATGCAGTTTTGTCTGTTGTTGGAGCAGCAGTAGATGCAACCATATAATATCTTGAACTTTTAGTAAACCCTGTTCCATCATGGGGAGGAGATGTTGTACCTCCACCAGTATATGCTTCAATATACCAATTAGCATCTTCATCTAGTCCAGTTCTATAAAATGTTGGATTTGAATCACCCCAATATTTAAATCCACTTCCTAAACTTTGACCAGATGATCCACCTGTTCCCCCATGATAGGGATGGAACATTATATCACCAGAAGTTGAGTTGGCACCACCAGTGGAATAAGCATTACCCCCAGTAAATTCCCTAACTGATGTACTACTTATAACATTATAAGAAACACTACCTGTTCCTTCTAAATGAGTATTATTTGTAGCATCTCCATCTTCATAAATATAAAAACCAGAAAAACCATAACCACCTATATTCCATTGAATATAAGTATTTGCTCCAAAACCTCCTGAATAATGAGAATTGTTTCTATAAAAAGTATTACCACCTGGAGATACTAATGTAAGATAGTTTCCATAAGTAGAATCATCATATGTAAAAGTTGATGCACCTGACCTTGTAGTAAAAGCAGATTCAAAATCACTTTGGCTTAAATCAGTAGGGTTTCCTCCTCCTACTGCACTATATATCATATCTCCTTGTAGCATTATATCTCTTATGCAAACGCTAGTTGTGGAGCAGATAGTAAAATATTATCTGCTGATTGAACGAAGTATGCAAATATGTCTACGCTATTAGCACCTGTTGAAATAGTTAAACCAGCACCACCAGCAGTTTCGTAGTCTGTACCTAGACCAATAGTTCTTGAACCTGTGCCATCTTGAATCACCATGATAATACCAGATTGTCCTATAGCTTCTGTGCTTGGATTAGCTAATGTAACATTTCCTGTAAAAGTTAAGACGAAATGTTGAAAAGAATCAAAGTCTAAAACTGTGCTACCTGTAATACTTGCTGTAGAAGTTGCTCCTCTTTGTGCTTTTGTAAATGTATTGTTTGTATCTTTAGCTACAATATCTGCATCAAATGCTTGAACATCACTTCCGATTGCTACTCCTAAAGCAGTCCTTGCCGCACTTGCTGTAGTAGCTCCTGTTCCTCCACCAGCTACACCTAATGTTGCAAACTCTAATGCACTTGCACCACTATTTACTTTTAAAGGTAAGTTAGCTGAACCTAATGATGTAAGACCTGTGCCACCTTTTGCTGTAGTAATAGTTGGTAGGTTTGATATACCTATACCATCTGTTACTGTTAATGTATGACCAGTTGGTATTGTAACTGTTGTACCACTTGATCCTTGTATTTTATCTACTGCTACTGTACTTGCCATGTTTTACTCCTATAAAATTGCTAATGTACCATTTCCATCTATTGTCCAAGTAGCAGAACCACTTACAGTTATCGGTCCAAAAAGAAACGCATTTTTTGTACTGGCTGTTGTAGAAGTAGTATTACTACTTACACTATTATAATTACTAAACAAATTTCCAACAGTTGTCAACTCACTTGCTTGAATTGTAGAAAAAGTAAGAGTACCAGAACCATCTGTTGTTATAGCTTGATTTGCTGTACCATCTGATACTGGATAACTTAATCCATCTAATACTACTTTTCCTGAACCATCAGGTGTTATATTAATATCTCTATTAGAAGTAGAAACTATTGAATTAGTTTGTACGTCAAGGTTTCCTCCTAATTGTGGACTTCCATCCTGAACAATATCAGTTAATGAACCAGCAACAATAGTTACCCAAGCTGAACCATTATAATATTTTAATACATTTGCTGTGCTGTTATATACAAGATCGCCTTCGTCCAATGATGCAGTAGGATCACTACTAGCTACTCTATACCTTTGTGCAAAACTATTTACTTCACCTATATTACTAGCAACCACATTAATGTTAGAAGTTTCTACTGTAATCACATTACCCATGCCATTACCATGTGAAGTACAATAATACTTTAATGAAGCTGGTGCATCTGAAGGAACTACAAACGTAGTTTTTGCTCCAGCATTTCCAGGAGTACCAGTAGAAGTTACACCTGTTGTATAACTAGCATCTGCACTTGTTCTAAATGCTATTGGATGTGTAGCATTACTAGAATCACTTTGATCAAATACATAAGTATTACCTCTTATTAAAGTAATAGCTGGGTTACCTGTTCCATCTAAATAAAATACATTACCAGAACCACCACCATATAGTGTACCACTTGCTACTGTAACTGCATAATTTGTAGTAGATGCAAGAGCACTTACAAGAGAAGTAACATCTGAACTAATACCAGCTAAAGTAGTTATATTTGTATTGTTGCCAGCAACTGTAGTTATATCTGATGCTATGCCAGCAACTGTACCTATATTGCTTGTGATACCAGCAACTGTTGTAACATTACTTGATATACCAGCTACAGTAGTAATATTTGCATTTATACCAGCAACTGTATTTATGTTTGAGTTATTACCAGCAACTGTAGCAATATTAGTTACATTTGTAGAGGTAGCTATAGTATTTAAATCTGATACAAAATCACTAGTAGCAAGTGTATTTAAATCACTTACTATATCACTTGTAGCAAGAGTATTTATATCAGAAACAATATCACTTGTTGCTAAGGTATTTAAATCACTAACTATATCTGATGTTGCTAGTGTATTAAGATCACTTACAATATCAGAAGTAGCCAATGTATTAATATCATTTACTACGTCTGTTACTGCTAAAGTATTCAGATCCGATACAAAGTCTGAAGTTATTAAACTAGCAACTGCCGCAACAGAAGTTATCTCTGATGATTTACCAGCAACAGTAGTTACGTTACTACTTATGCCAGCTACTGTTGTTACATTACTAGCTATACCACTTAATGTTGTTATATTACTTGAAATGCCAGCAACTGTAGTTACATCTACAGCAGTAATTGAAGTTTCTACATTACCTGTACTACCAAATGTTAATACTTTATTTGCTCTACTTGCCTTGAGTGGTAATGTTAATGTTGCAGAAGCATCATCATCAGTAAGTCTTATTGACCTTGCTATCTCATCTTCTCTTTCACCCATCATAGCAACCATTTTATCAAGATCAGTATTTAAACTATCTATTACAAACGGACCAGATGTAGGAAAATCTGTTGTTCTTGCAACAGGTATATCTCTTACCAGTGTATATATATCACTAGCAGTAGCACCACCACCTAATACGATAGTGCCACCACCTGACGTACCAGCACCAGTAACCCTATACTCAGTTTTGTCCGAAGGACTACTTGCATATGTTAGGAGTGTAGAACCTTGAAATACTTTAATATCAGTAACTTCAAATATTTCAAAGGAGTAAGTAAACGTAGTCTGTGCAGACGTAGCTGTGTATTGGTTTCTTGGTGTTGTATCATTTACGACTATAGCCATATCATTATCCTTGTAGCATTATTCTAAAGTATCGACAACACTTTTTTGAGCACTGTTAAATAACCATTTAAGATAAAATACATTATTAAATGGTATCATTCTTCTTACTAATGATGCCCTTCTATCAAGTGTAGTATCACTTTGAAATAGTTTATATAAGTCTGCACCTAATCCTCCAACTGGTCCAAAAGGTTCTGATATAATATCTTCAGCTTCACCTGTAAATGGATTCTTTGTACCCATCATAGGTCTTATACCAAAATTATTATTAGACATAACTTCTAGTATATTATTTATATCTAAGAAATATGCAGTAAGTCCTGAGTATTCTATTGCTTTTAATAATCTTTCTTCTTCACTTTTGTATGCCCACCACCCAGGATTTCTAATATAATCACTTAACATACCAGCGGCAAACATAGCCATAACACCAGACATAACACCTTTATGTCTACCTTGTAATGTACTAATTACTATTCTATTCATAGAAGCAAATGCCCAAGACATAAACTGTAAAGGTATCTTAAAAGCATTATGATGACGATCTTTCATATCTTCTGACCAATGACTAAACTTAGCTTTACCATAATGTAAATATGTTTTGTCTGCATCTGATGGTGTAACTATTGTACTATTCTGTTCTGCTCTAATAGTAGCTAACATATCTCTAGCTAGTATAGGATCTTCATCCATCCATTTATCTATATTAGTATAATAAGTGTTTTTACCTTTATACTTTTTCGGACCATCATATTTTACCCAAAGTTTATATAATCTTTTTAACTTGTTTTCACCAAATCCATAACTTGTATATATTTTTAAATCAGCATCAAATCCATCATACTTTTTACCTGTTGCTACTGCTTCTGCTAATCTATAAATATTATCATTTGCTATCCAAGCTACTTGTCTTTTCCATATTGATGTCCATTGATTAAGTATATTAGCTGTATAAAACCCAGTATTTATTTTACCTAAGCCTTCTAATATTTTATCTCCTATTTTACCAAATGCTCTTGAATATGCGTTACTAGATTGATCTGCTTGGTCAGCTACTCTTTGACCAGCAGTGTTTAGTCTTGTATCAAATCCTTCCCCACTCATAAGAGTTGCTTTGCCAGCTCTTAGTCGTGCTTCGTGTGCTAATAAATTACTTTGCCAATCTGTTATTTCTCTACCAAAAGTATCTTTAATACCTTTTGCTAAAACTATTTTCATAGGATCTGCCATACCAGCTACAGTTGCACTACCCATCATTAGTGTTTGTGTAAGATTCATAAGACCTTGAGCTAATTGATTACCTTTAGATCCCATATCTGTATTATGATTTATTCTACCTAATGTAATATTAATAATATCATCTACATTATCTCTGTGCATAGCTAGTTTTTTATTTTCATCTATAGGATTTTTTGTAAACTCATCACCATATCTCATAATAACATCTTCGTGTACTCGATATAATTCGTGTGTAGCAAATCTATCACCATCAAATGCTCTTGCCATTTCTAAATTAACACCAGCTTGTCTTAAATATATTCTTTGTATTGCTACAACATCTGTATCTACAAAGTCTGCAATACCATTATAATCTTTTAAAAACATATAATTTGGTATGTCTATGCTTCTAATTTTTACAAAAGCATTTGTTCCTCTTGCGTGTATATTATCTATGTTTAAATTTTCTGAATCTCTAATAATGGTGTTTATTGTTTTTGTAGCTTTATCTCTAGCTACCATTTGTAATAATCCTTCATTTGCTGGATAATATACACCTTTATATTTGTATCTAGTAGCACCCATTTTAATAAATTGTGCTACAGTTCTTAATTGTGCTTTAGGATTTTCTAAAAACTTTTGCATTAAAAATCTAGTAAATTCTTCTCTATGATCCATTATAGCTGGCACCATAAAATTTCTATGAATATAAAATGCTTCTTTATCTCTTACTTTTTTTCTTGTATCTTGTTTACCTAATGTAAGCATCCCTCTTTTTAAACTAGCATAATATGCCTTTTGATTAATAGTCATAGGATCTTTCATTTTTTTAAGCAATCTATTTAATGCTGATACTTGTGCTGTAGTACCTACAAACTCTCCATCCTTAAATTTAAATACATCTAAGTTAGTTTTTTTAAAAACATCTGCTGATTGTAATCTTGATATAAGAACAGTTGCATAGTTTCTTGTTTCAGGTGACATAGGATTTTTTATTGAATCTTCTAGTATAGCTTTCAATATTCTTGCATCTTCTTCATAATTGTTTTTTAAATAATTTTTAAAAAATAAAACTTCATCAGCTTGCATATTATATCTTTTACTATAATTTTTCTCTTTGATAGTTTTTAAAATATTGCTAAATATATCTCTTGCATTTTCTCTTTGTGTTTTAACAGAATCCAGTAATTCTTCCATTCTGCCACTAGCATTTTGTGATATAATATCTCTAGCAAATAATTCTTTTTCCATACCTCTTACTGCATCTAAATGTCTGCCAGCATAAAACTGTGCATTCTTATGTAATGCTTCTAAAACTTGTCTTGATACAGGTGGATTATCTGACTTTAACAATTTTTCATATCTTTGTAAGTCATCTATAACTTCACCTAGTTGTCTATAAGCATTATTAAATCTAAATTGTAAGCTATCTCTTGTATTAAAAAACTTAACACTATCACCTTCTTTTTTTACTAACTCCATTATTTCATTAAATTTTTTAGCAACGTTTTTTACTTGAGGTATAGGATGATCTAGTTTACCAAATGACTCTGGTCTACTGGCATTCATAATAAGTTTACCTACTTCTTGATTAAACATAGCTGGTGTCATAACTTTTTTATCTTTACGATTTGCAAGAAATGCTTTAAGAGATGTACTGTAATATCTTGTGTCCATAGTAAGAAATTCTCTAGTTTCTTTAACACCAGTAAACATTGATTGATATTCATCTCTAGCAAACTTTATAAAATCTTGTAATGTCCACAACTCCCATCTACCAGCATTTAACTTAACAGATCCACCATATACATTACCATCACCAGTAGGTTCTACACCTTTTTTTGCATCTCTATACATTACATTTCTATCACCTAATACTCTTTCTAAAAACTGTCGCATAGGTAATGATTGGTATCTTGTTACTGCTTGTCCATACACACTTGCTTTCATAAAAAATTCTGCACCAAATGCTTTTTCTGGTAGTGCGTCTTTTTGTTTTAATTTACTTAAACTTCTATCTGCAAAATTACTTTTAAGATACTTTTGATAATCAGATGGTTCTTTATTAAAACCTTTTTTTAATAGTTCTTCTTCTGATACTTCTATATCTTTTGGATTTATTACGACTAAACTGTCATCTATTTTATCAAACTTTGTTTGTGGTTTTGGTTTTACTAATATTCTATTTATTGAACCATCTATCTTACCATTGTATTTAGTATTTTGTCTTTGTCTTTTTATTTCTTGCATAGCCAAATCATTAATACTGTTTTCATAATCAGCTAATCTTTGTTTATAATTAGGATCAGTTCTTTTAACAAAACCTAATGACTCTGGTGCATTTCTTGTGTGCATTACTTCGTGCATTATAACAAAATCTAACCAGTCTTGAGGACTAGAAAAAGCATCTTCTGGCATAGCTTTTACTCCTGATAGTTTAGGATCTGTCCACGCTTTTTTATTATATAATTCACCCATTATATATTTAGGATTTATATAAATTATTTTATTTTTATTATCAGTATAAGCACTAATAATTCTCATCTTACCAGCTTCATTTTTTATTTTATTTGTACTAACAAACTGTATTTTATAACCTTCTGGCATAGGAGGTATAATTACATTACTTATATTTGCATTACCTTCGTTATCTACTTTTATAGTAGTTGGTTTTGGTATTGGTTGTTTCTTTCCATATCTACCATCAAAAGCTAATTTAGGTTCGTAAGTAAGTAAACTAGGATTAGATCCTTGTTTTGGACTATCATCAAAAGTAAGTGGAGTAAACTCTGCATCTACATAATCACCATCATAAGTAATTTGTCTTACTTCATCTGCATTGTCATCAGCATATGTTGCTTTAAAATAGTTGCCGCCAAATTTTTTTGATAGTCCACCAATAGCACCACCTAACAAACCACTCATAACTGTACTACCACCTATTGCTAATACACTTTCTATTGGTTGGTATAATGGATCATTGTAACCTCGAACTACTTCTTGACCAGCAGTTAAAGTTGCACCAGCAGTTGCTAATCTTCTTGCACCTCTCCAAAAACCTAAACCCCATACTGTAGGTATTGGTATTAAATTTATAGGATCAAATACACCAGCAAACAAACCAGCACCTAATGATTTGTTTATTGCTAAATTTTTTCTTATCTGATCCATTTCATTCCAGATATTTGTTCTATAATCATATTCTTTTTGTGATTTTGATTCTACTAAATCTTCTTGTAAATCAAATGGTAAACCTTGTAACATATCAGAGGTAACTTCAAAATCAGGATCTTCTTGAAATCCTGAAAACAATCTACCTTGTGCTATTCTTTCTACACCTGGCTTATATATAAATTTATAATTATCACCTACATCTTGCCAAAACGATCTTGTTCTTGTAGGTGCTGGATTTGGATTAAAACGTAAATCGTATTTATCACTCATTCCAGAATTTCTCGTATTTTTTTTGTGTATCTAATTTTAAATTTGTATTATATATATTTTTATATAACCAGTATGATTCTGTTGCTGTATCGTATGTACTTGTAGCACCTTGTGTTGCCATCCATAATCTTAACATAGCTATAGATACTAAAGGATTATTTAAATCATTATAATTTAAATTATCTAATTTAAACTTTCTACCATTTAATAAATCTGGAAAATCTCTATTAATTGCATCTTCTATTTTTTTTACTGTTCTACCAAATATAGGTGGTAACCCTGTGCCTGCCATACCATAACTATTTGCTTTTAGTTCTTTTGCATGTCTACGTTTAAGATCATCAAAAATACCTACAACTTCTTTACCTTTTTTATTTGTATATATTTTATCAAACTGTGCAATACCAGAACTTACTCTACCTTCTTTATAGGTAAGTTCATTTTCTCCAAACTCACTTTCTGTTCCTATAGTAGCAATCATATGCCTTCTATTAGCTTCATTATTATTTGCAGTAATATTTAATATGTAATTAACACCTTCAACAACCATATCTCTGCCTGTAGATTTATTTACAGTAAATGAAAAATCAGGTTGGTCTATACCTTTATAAGTTCTGTAATCCTCAGCAATAATTTTTTTAAGTTTTCTTTCTTCTTTTTCTGCTTCGTTTAAAGAGTTGTATACAGGAAATTTATTTAATCCTCCTACAGAAGCTATATATTCTTCAAGTAAATTTTGTTCTCCAGGTTGTATTAATCTATATTTTCTATTGTTATTTGTATCTGTATATGCAATTACAGATGGTACTAAATGATATTGTTTTCTTGGTTTAGCTCCATATGAGTCTACTGTACTTGTTGTATCTATAATCATACCACGTGCAGTAGATAATGTTCCATCTGTATTTAATATACCATTGTGTGTACCTAAAATCATTCTATGTAAATTAATATATTTTAATTCTTGTTGATTTATATTTACTACTTCATTTGTTTTTAATTTATTTTCTCCTAATTGTATTGGAGTAAATTTACTAAACTTAGGTACAAAAGGTGCTATAGAACTACCACCTGTACCTACTGATAAATCTGGTGGTGGTCCTTCAGTTCTTATTCTACTTTCTAAACTTTCTTGTTCTAATAATAATTGTTTTGTATTTGATTGTTCTATAAATTTATTATTGTCGTGTAATAATTCATTTAAAGGTATAACTAAATGTTCTCCTTCTGCATTTTGCACATAACTATGTTGTATATAATCAGAAGCATTTGCATCTAATGCTCCTGTTTGACTACCTATTAAAACTATTTTATATCCTTCAGTAACACCATTACTAATAACAGGTTCTAATCTAAAAGTTTTTCCAGGAATTAATTGTATTTGATCTCCATCATTATCTGTAACTGTAAAAAAATCTTTTACACTCATATCAACTCCAGAAGGAAAGTTATCTGTAATTGGATAAGCATTTGATCTTAACTTTGTTGTTTGTAAATAACTTTGTTCTGGATCTATATAAGGTTGCCCATATTTTTGCATTACTCTACCTGTTGCTTCTTTTTCAAAAAGTTTTCCTATATCATTTACTTCAAATCCTTCACCAATATCAAATAGAATATTACCTTTTTCTTCTTTAAATAAATTTATTATTGCTATAGTAGCTTGTGTATAATTAGAATTACCACCTGTGCCATTTATTACCTTTGAAACTTGTGCATATAAATCACCAGCAATAGTATTAGGTTGATATAAATCTTTTGCATCTGATATTGCTGTTACATTACTATCTGTTTTATATTTTGCTCCTATAATAAATCTATTTTTTACAGGCTCTATTGTATTTAATCGTGCTTTAAATGTATTTGTTAAAAGATCCATTATATTTTGTGATCCATCTCCTATAATACTTTGATTATAAGTTGCTATTGTACCTATAGCAATTAAACCATCATCTAAAGTATCAAACACATTTTGCATTTCTATGTCATTTTTTTTATCACTAAACTCTTTAAACATATGTGTTTTTATAAATTGTTTTTTAGCATTTTTAGTAGCATTCTCTGGAGATTCCATACCAGCATCTCTAAAAAATTGGTTTTCTGCTCCTAAATAATTATCATTAGTTAAAGAAAACAATGTTTTTAAGTTAGTGTAATAGGCTTGGTAATGTTCATTATCTGCTGGTAATGATAGTGCCGCTTCTAGTTTAGCATATTTTTTTGTATCTAATAAAGTTTCTGCTACTTCATTTTTTTTCAAATGTGAAAAAAGTTCTACTTTTGCTTTAAATTTTTCAAATGTAGGTGCTGGTCTATCTAAGTAAGCATTTATAGCAGATGGTATATGATTTAGTTTTGTCATATGTTGATGTGCCAATGTTACAAATTTATCAATATTATTTTTTCTAATAGTAGGATCAGGTTCATTAAAAAAAGCATCAAGATTTTTTGCATCTATATTATTTTCTTTTAAAGTTATATCTACAAAAAAATTATTTAAATCTGCTGGTTTTGCATTAGGTGCGTAATCAGCTTTGTCAGTTAATACATTTGCTATATCTAAATTTATATTTTGTTTTTTTACATTAGTATTAAATTTTACTATTTCGTTTTGTAATTGATTTACTAATTGAGCTTTTACAGGTTCTAATCCACTAAATAATCTATGTATATCATCAGCAGTATAACTTTTAGTTCCTATAGTATAACTCATACCATCAGTAGATGCACTTCCAGTATCTATAGCATTCTTTAATCCTGTCAAATATTGTCCATTCCATAAAGGAGAATCTGTAGAAGGTATCAAACTTCTTATAGTATTTATTCTATCAGGATCTGAAGTTATTATATTGTCTAAAAGATTTAATGTATCATCTGTTGGATTTTGTTTTTTTAATCTTTTTATGTCTTTATGTATAGTTTCTATTTCTTTAGAACTATCATTTATATCTTTTAATATATTAGTACGATCTATTTTTAAAATTGCTTTTGATTGCTCATCTTCAATATTATATAATCTATCATATGCTTGTCTTTTAAAGTTTTCTTTAATTTTATTTTTTTCTATAACTAATTTTTTAAAGTTTGTTGAATCAGAATCAATATTTGTTTCTTCCATTATTGTATTAAATGTTGTATCAAACTTTTTCATTTCTTCATCAACAAAATCATAAGTAAGATTATTATTTCTAACAGCAAGTGTTAAAACATCTTGTAATGCAAAACTACTATCTTGTAATTTAGAAGTTGCACTTAAAGTATTATTTAATTTTTCATTAGTAATTGCTCTTGCTTTACCTATTCTTTCAATTAATCTATTTCTAGTAGCATCACTATTAAATTTATTTAAAACAAATTCTCTATTTACTACAAGATCTTGACCATTTTTTTGTGTAATAGTAACTGTTTCTGCTGATCCATTTAACACATCTTTAATTGCTTCTAACTTTTTTAAGTTTATATATTCTCCATCTTTATTAGCGTGAAATATATCACTTATAAAAGCATTAATATTACCAGCTTCTTGAAACTCTTTAGTAGCTTTCATAGCCACATCAGTATCACCAAAATTTAATTTTACTAATGCTTCCATAGCTTCTTCAAATCTTTGTGTAAGTGGTATTCTTTCTGCTGAATCAAACGTAGTATTTGCCATATCATCTATTATATTACCAATACGAATATTCAAATTATCTGATAATTTATTATATTTTCTACTAGCTAATTTTTTATATTCATTATTTAAATTACTAGAAATACGATCATTAGCTTTAGATCCAGCAAAGTTTTTAAATTGATCTGGTACTGATTCAAGTATTCCTTCTACACCACCAGTCATACTACTTTGTAATGCTTCCATATCATTTATATTATCTGGATTATCTAACCAAGCTCTATAACCATCATCTACTTTTTTTGCTATACTATCTTGTATTGATTCTTTGTATTCAATAGTCGCAGCTTCTTCAAAAGCATTTTGATAATACATACCTCCTACTTCTGGTGGATTGTATACTGGTACACCATTCTCATCAAAAGTAACTCCAAAAGTTTTACCATCTTTTACACCATCTTGTACTGCTTTATTTTTTGCAAGTGTTGTGTATGTGCTTTGTGCTTGCTCTGCAACTTTTGACAATGTATTAAAAAACTGGGTAGCTGGTCTAGGATCTATTCTTCCCATATTTGGATTATTAACACCTGTTCTTTTTATTAGTGTTCTTGATATATCAGAATATCTTTTTACCATTATATACCTCCATAATAATTAGGAGCAGATACTGGACCACTAGATGTATTATAACTTTTAGTATAAGAACTATTTGTTGTTGATGTTGTAGCTGTATTATTACCACCAGGGTTTCCTGATTTTACCATAGAGTAATTTGCATAACCAGTAACGGCAGTACCAACTGCGGCAAGTGTTCCAGATTTTGTATAGAAAGAACTTAAATCTGGAGTTTGTGCTCTTATGTTATTTACTGATATTGCGTTTGCTAATCTACTAGTTTCAACCCCTGTTCCTAATCTAATATTTGCTATATCTTTTGCTAATGCTTCTCTTTCATAATCTACTAATGCTAAGAATGATTTGTTTTCTAATCCTCTATTGTATGCTCTTTGTGTAGCTACTGTTTTACGTAATAAATCTTTACGTTGTTCTTCTTCTTCAAAAGCATTTATCTTTGCTATTTTCTTTTCTTCTTCTAACTGAGCATTTTGATTAGCAATTTCTGCTTTCATCAATTCATTATTGCGTCGTGCAATACTTGCTTGCATACGACCTTGTTGATATTGAGCACCAGCACTTACTGCTGTTGCTACTAATATTGCTGTTGCGGCATCACACATTAAAACATATACTCCATAATTAATCCTGTTACTCTTACTGGTAATGGATCTGATTGTGTAATAGTAACAGTTGCATCTTTGTTATAACCTAATAAATAAAAATCTCTTTTACCTGTTACTGCTGTAGGTGATAAAGACAGATCATCAGTAACTTGTCGTAAAACTAATCTATTGCCTGATACACTTGTAGATAAAGCAGAGTTTAAACCTAATACTACTTTGCTTATTCTTTTAGGTTTACCTTGCATTGTTCCTGATGGCATAGTTGTTTCTACTGGCATAGTTTCTACATTGACTTCATAATCAAATCCAACAGTAATTGTAGTTGTATCAAAACCAGTTGATAATTCTAAAACACCACCACTTGATACTGCAAACTCACCCATATAAAAATCACCACTTCTTACCTTTACTGTTTTACTAGCATAGTTTGATAAACCTGTAAATGTAGTACCAGCACTACCAATAGTAAAAGTTGTTGAATGATCAAGTGTATTTTCTTCAGTACCCATTTCTTCTATATAATATGAACTATCTCTATATACTGTAAAGAATAATCTACTACCTACTGCTTCTACACTTTTAAAAGATGCACCACTTGTTGTTTTCCATTCTGTCCAACCAGCAAGTTTCTCTGCTCTAACTGCATGAAATATACCAGCAGTACCATCTGAGTTAATAAATATAGCATATGATTCTGGTCGTTCAGATGTACCTTGCAATATTGTCATATCTACTGGTGTATTAATTAAATGACTGGCTAATACACTTATATTTGTAGCAGAGTATGATAATTCTAAATCTGTAAATAATAATTCTCTTACTGCTCGCCCATGTTTTTGTACAAATAAAACACCACCTTCTAAAGATTTTACATTTACGTGGCTACATCCATGTGTTGTTTGTCGTCTTGCTGTAAAGTTTGCTGGTGTTAATACTGCTGAGTTTGCTTGTGGACAGAAAAACTCTCCGTTTGCTGTAAATATAAGGAGATGCCTATTAGATGATAAATGTCTTATATCAGCAACTTGTGATGCTCCAATGCTAGATTGTATACTATCACTATCTTCTGCATTACCTACATCAAAATTAAAATACTCATCTACTTTAGATGCCCACACCCAATCTGGTAAACTTGATGATCCACCAAACCATAATCTACCATCATGAAATGTTGATGATGCTGGATAACCTCTAACTGCACTATATACTTGTTCTTCCCATCTACTATTAGCTTGCCCACTACTGGTAATAAAAACACCAGTTCCACCACCAGCGGCAGTATTGTTTGCATTTGTACTACCACCAGCAGAAAATGTATATGTATCTTCATTTAAAACTGTAATAGTTCTACTACCATTTATATTACCAGCAGTTATTCCTTCTATACTATTTGAACCACTAAATGTAACAGATGAACCATTTGCTAATCCATGTAGAGGATCACTTACTGTAATAGTTCTTGTACCATTTTCTGTTCTAAATGGATCTGTAATTAATTGTTTTCTAAGTGTACCTTCTATAGTAGCTGTTACCTGTGTAGCACTAATAAAATTAGTTATTTCTAAAGTTGTATCTTCTATACGAATATATGCTCCTACATAATTAGCATTAAAATGATCAGCACTTGATGTTACTGTAACACTACCAGTAGAACCACTAGCAGTTAAAGTAACACCAGCGGCTGCAAATTTGTAATAAGGTTGATAAACGTTTTCTGCATCTTCATCAAATGCAAAGTTTGATCTAGTAAAACTCGTTAAACCTGTTCTTAATATTTTTTGTATAGGCATAGTAGGATGTGTTATTATCATAGTATCACCAGCTTGACTAAACTGCATTTCAAATAAAATACTTGTTGTCCAAGGACAACTTGTTATGGATTGTGCTAGTGCATTTGTTTCTAAATAATATATATCTACTCTTTGATTACCAAATGCCATTATGTATTGTTCATTATCATCAAAATCAAAACCAACCAATCTAGCATTACCAGACAAACTTGCATACCTTTTTGTACCATTACGTCTTTTAAAACCACCTTGTGAAAATAATGCTACATTCTGCATTTGTTTTGCACCATTTGCATAAGCATTAACATCACTTCGCAAATTCATTAGTGGATCTAATTCACCAGCTTGAAATGTTGTTTTTAGTTGTCTTAGTATTGATCTTGTTTTTGCCACTCTACTCTACAATCCCTTCTATGTTAGAAGCTCCTGTAGAATTACGAGTATTATTAAATCTAGTAACTCGAAGTCTACTAGATGTTCTTTGTTGTGAATCTAAATTTTTAGCTATAGCTAATTGTCTTTGTGCTTTAGTTTCTAAAGAATCAGATAGTGCAGTATTTTGTGCAACTGCAAATGCAAATATAGAAGCTAATGATAGTTCAGCAGTAAATATAAAATATGCTGGAAAAAATTCTTCTGGATTAGAAGCTGTTGTATCATAATATGTGTAATCAACATATACTTTATCAGTAGATACTGCATCATTATAAACCATATCACCATATCTTTCAAACTTAATTGGCATATCATTTACAAATACACCATGCAAACCTACTAATTCTGGTGGTAGTTGATAAGCGGCATCCCATTTGTGATCTGGTGCATCTGTTAATCTTGATAGTTGTGCTTGTTTACTAGCAAATCTCCAGCGATAACTAGATAACATATTCTTTATAGTATCTTCATAAAGATTACTAGCTACTGTACTTTCTGTCGTTCCGTCTGTAAAAGATGTAATAGGACTTGCTCCTATCATTACAAGTGCTCTCGCACATATATCTATTTTTGTTGTTGCCATATAATGTTAGGGGGAGTTACCTCCCCCTACTCCATTAAGTTCCGTTAACTGTTGTAACAGTTGCCGCACCTGTTGCACTTGTAACAACAATTACGTCTACTGTTTCAGAACCACCAGTTGCACCTACGACTATAATAACATCATGTTCTTTTAGTTCATTAGTTGCATCATTAAAATATCCACTAGCTATTATACTTGAAATAGCATCAGCAGATTTGTATATCCAAAGTCCAGGGTTAGCACCACCGACTTTAAACAATGAAGTTGCTGTATAAGCCATGTTTACCCCTATTCAGTTATTTGCACTTCAAAGACTGCGTTATCGTCAATT
>TARA_R100001591_G_scaffold16495_1_pt1 | contig 17005 bp, 19 predicted proteins | sample TARA_R100001591 | Tara Oceans TARA_R100001591 (sample SAMEA2622725) | marine metagenome | biome: marine biome (ENVO:00000447); feature: surface water layer (ENVO:00002042); material: "saline water (ENVO:00002010), including plankton (ENVO:xxxxxxxx)" | depth 5 m
AAAATAATGGTGTGCCTTTTAAAATACTTCCATGATTTGGCGGTCAATAATAGATTTAACAGACGCGGAAAGACTTGCCTTAAATACTTTTGCTAAACAATATGAGGGTTCTTCAGAAGAAGCCGTACCTAATGTTTTGAAACAGTTCCCTTCCGTTTTAGAAAAAATTAATAATTTAATTGATAGTTATTTACCTAGAAAATATAAAAAATATTTAGTGCAGTCTTGGTCAATAAATGTTGCTAAAGATACTGTCATTACTTCTAACCCTCATAATCATGGGTACTCTCATTTTAATTTTATATTTTACACCGAGAGTGATGGAGAAAATTGTTTAGTACTAAGGGATGCGAATAATTTAGAATTTAAATTAAAATTAAAGACAAATGAATTTATAATATTACCGCCACAACAGATACATATGATAGAGATAGGTAAAATTAAATCAGACAGAATATCTTTTGTAGGAGACGTTATACTTACAGAAACAGAATATAAAAGCAGTATGTTTTTACCACCTGTAAATATTTGGCAAGAACTAGAGTAAAATAAAACTATGTTAGGATTAAAAACATTCGCAGAAACACCCATTTCTTCTTTAATAAACTTAAATGATGTAAATGTAGCCCCTACTGGTCAAGTGGGTACTGGTGCTGTAGGTTCTTTAAGTTTCTCACTAGAACTTAATTTTTTAGTGAGTCAAGATACCGAAGAAGTAGCTGCGGCTACAACTGCTTTAGGCACACCAATCATAGTAATACCTAAATCATTTAGTATTTCAGGACAAGCAGGTACTTCTGCTTTAGGAAGTTCAACACTTTCCGCAAGTGCATTAGTCGATGACTATGGGAATAACCCTGATGAACCTTTATCTGCATTAACAGGTTCAATATCTGGTATTGGTGTAAATGGTAGTGTAATAGCTATTTTACCTAATCTAGCTGGAACAGTAGGTTCAGTTAGTGTAACCATTGATGCAGAAGCAAACGTATCAATACCTTTAGCAGATGAAGGAGAGTCAGAACTAGGAACTCCAGTAATTACAGCTGATTCTATTAACGCTGTGGCAGGACAAGCTGGAACTTCCGCACTAGGAATTGTAGTCATACCCGTAACAATTGGCGGTTTGTCTGCTACTTCTGCACTAGGCACTGCAGTAGCAAAAGCAGATGCAAATGTTTCTGTTTCTGGATTTGGAATGACTACGGGCTTTGGCACAGTTACGCAAAGGACATCAAACACTATAGTGCCGACAGGTTATGGCATGACAGGTTCTGTAGGCACTTTTACGTTCGTAGGCTTGGCAAATGTAGCTATAGACGGTGTTTCCGCTACTATACAAGTAGGAGAAGTAAGGGTTTATGACCAAATAGATGATTCGCAAACACCTAACTATTCAAACGTAGATGACGCACAAACACCTAATTATTCAAATATTAATCGCAGTCAAACTCCTGATTGGCAAGACGTAGCATAGGAGATATAATCAACGAATGTCCACAGTATACACAAATGATTTAAGACTAAAAGAAATAGGTACTGGACTAGAGTCTGGAACGTGGGGAACATCCACAAACACCAATTTAAGTCTGATAGCAGAGGCTTTTTCTTATCAAACAGAAGCTACTTTTACAGCTGACTCTAATTTTACAGGTGGCGACGCTGCTGTTATAGCAGATGGTTCTACCGACAAGTATCGAGCCATGTATGTCAAAGTTACTTCTACAACTTCTTTGACAGCTACAAGAACTTTAGAAATAGGACCGAATACTTGTTCAAAAGTTATATTTATTGAAAATGCAACATCAGGGGGACAAGCAATAACTATCAAACAAGGTTCTGGAGCAACACAAACTATAGTTAATGGTAAATCTAAACTATTATTTCTAGAGGGAACAGGTGCTTCCGCAGGAGTTATAGACGCTTTAGACAAAATAGAAATAGGTTCGAATGCAACTGTAGGTGGACTTTCTTCTCCGATAAATGCAAGTAGTGTCGCAACACTTACTAATAAAACTTTTGATGCAGACGCGACAGGTAATAGCTTAACAAATGTAGAAGACGCTAATATAAAAGCCTCTGCTGCAATAGACGCTGCAAAAATTGCAAATGGAACTGTTAGCAATACAGAATTTCAACATTTAAATGGTGTAACTTCCGCCCTACAAACACAAATAAATAACATATATCCAGTTGGTTCTATTTATATGAACGCAACTAATGCTACAAACCCTAATACTTTATTAGGGTTTGGTACTTGGGTTAGATTTGGTGAAGGTCGAATGGTAATCAGTCAACATAGTTCTAACTCAAGATGGAACTCTGCTGAAGAGACAGGAGGCTCTGAATCAATTACCTTAACAACAGCACAACTGCCTACTCACAGTCATGGTATTGGTGCACATAGGTATCCACGAGTTGAGTATTATGGTGGTGCAGAAGTAAGTATTACGGCATTTGATGTAGGTACTCCATCACCAGAAGGTCCGTCTAGTACCTACACAAGTAACAATGCAGGTTCGGGTCAATCACACGATAACATGCCGCCTTTTATAACTGTTTATATGTGGAAACGTACAGCGTAGGAGTCAATATGGAAACTTTATTATGGATAATATTTATAACAGTAATTAGTAAAGCATTACTAAAAGCTGTTAGACCTGATTTAAATAGAAAATTAAATCAAAGCGTTCAATCAGTAGGTAAAGCGATAAAGGCATATTACGATTACTGTAAGCAGTGGTGGTAAAATGGCTAGAACAACTGTTGCAGAAGTAGATAAGCGATTAAGTGCTCATGAAGCAAGATGCGACCAACGTTGGAAAGAAAACTACCGTCGTTTAGATTCGATAGAAAACGGTATTTCTTCAATTAATAAAACAATTAGAAATGGTTTAATATTTACAATTACAGTATTTCTAGGAATTACTGGATTTTTTATTCAACAAAATTTCTTTTAATATAAAATGCTTAAATGGCTATTGTTAAATACGAATTTAAACCCGGAGTCAATAAAGACAATACTAACTACTCAAATGAATTTGGGTGGTTTGATTCTAATTTAGTCAGATTCAAAAAAGGCTTACCAGAAAAAATTGGTGGCTGGGCAAAATATATTACAGCAGCTTTTTTAGGTAAATGTAGAGCACTACACCAGTGGGTTAATTTAAACGGTACTTCTATACTAGGACTTGGCACCACTTTTAAATACTATATAGCTCGAGGAGACGAGTTTGTAGATATAACACCTATAAGAAAAACTAATACAGGAACTGTTTCTTTTGCTGCTAGTAACGGCTCGTCTACTATAACCGTTACAGATAGTGGTAATCATGATGCACAGGTAAATGATTTTGTTACTTTTAGCGGTGTAGATAGTGATGGATTAGGTGGTAATATTACACAAGCTGTTTTACAGCAAAACTATCAAATCGTTTCAATTACATCTACTACTGTATATACCATAACCGCAAAAGACACTTTAGGAAATACAGTAACAGCAAATTCTTCTGATACTAACACTGCTGGGGGTAGTGTAGTAGCTGCTTATGAAGTAAATGTAGGTCTAGACGCTACTGTTATAGGAACAGGTTGGAGTACAGATTCTTGGGGGTCTGGTACATGGGGGTCAACTTCTCCTTTATCAGCTATTAATCAGCTAAGAATATGGACGCACGACAACTTTGGAGAAGACTTAATTATAAACCCGAGAGCAGGAAGTATTTATTATTATGATGAAAGTAATACAAACACAAGAGCTGTAGAACTATCAGGAAAAGCAGGAGCAAACAAAGTGCCTACTAAAGCACTTCAAGTTATAGTTTCAGAAAAAGATAGACACTTAATTGTTTTAGGTGCTGACCCGTTAGACAACACTGGGACTAGAACAGGAATTATTGACCCAATGTTAGTAGCATTCTCTGACCAAGAAAACGCTCTAGAGTTTGAAGCGTTATCAACTAATACCGCAGGGTCATTAAGAATATCTTCGGGAGCTGTAATTATTGGTGGCATAAGAGCAAGAGAAGAAACTCTGATATTTACTGACAGTGCCATGTTTTCTATGCAGTTTATTGGTCCACCGTTTACTTTCGGTGTAAATATGGTTAATGAAGGTATTGGCTGTATTGGTCCAAAAGCTATGGTAAATGTTGCGGGAGGAGTGTATTGGATGGACTACACTGGATTTTATTTCTATAACGGTACAGTGCAGCCAATACCGTGCAGTGTACAAGATTATGTTTTTGATGATTTTAACTCTGCTGAGCCATACAAAACTTTTGCATTCAGCACTCAGGAATTTAACGAAGTAGGTTGGTTTTACTGTTCTGCAAATAGTGCGGAAATAGATAGATATGTTGTTTTTAATTATCTAGAACAAGTTTGGTCTGTGGGTCAATTACAAAGACATGCTTGGTTAGATGCTGGAATAAATAATAAACCTTTAGCAACAGGTACAGATTCAACTAATTATTTATATGAGCACGAAGTTGGCAATGATGATGATGGCTCTGCTATGGCTAATGTATTTATAGAGAGCAGTGATTTTGATATTGCAGATGGTGAAGAGTTTTCTTTTTTAAGAAGAATTATTCCTGATATAAAATTTAACGGTAGTGCAGGTTCTGGACAAGGAGTTAAATATATTTTAAAAAATAGGGACTTCAATGCTAGTTCTTTAACTACGTCTGAAACAAAATCTGTTTTAGACAGCACTACTAAAATAGATGTAAGAGTTAGAGCAAGACAACTGGCATTTAGAATAGAAGGAGATGACACAGCTACTGGTGTAGGTTGGCGATTAGGTGCTACACGTTTTGATTTAAATAAAAGCGGTAAAAGGTAATGTCTAAATTAATAGAAACTAGACTGCCTATCTGTGGAACTCCTGACGTAGCTCCTTCAGATTTTAATAGATTAGTAAGAGTTCTAGAAATAAATCTTAATAGATTTGACCCAGACGCTACTCTACAAATTTCAACAGTTACGCGTGATGAAGGTAATTTTGAAGAAGGCTCTATTATTTGGAACACAACTGAAGGTCAGCTTCAAGCGTATACAGGAAACGAATGGTTTGGTTTAACACCATCATCAACTCCAACAGGAGAAGCCACGGGAGGATTACAAGCTACAAGTTCTTTAGGAGTGATAACAGTAGGAACAAACGGAAATGTAGTTTTTGTGGTAACATGAGTTGGGATAATGACACAAAATTAAGTAAAAATTTTTCTTTAAGAGAGTTTACTAAAAGTCAAACAGCTGCCAGACATGGCATAGATAATTCTGTTTATGATGAAGAAACATTTAAAAATCTACAAAGTCTTTGCGAAGAAGTTGTGCAACCAGTTAGGGACCACTACGGTACTCCTTTTAGTCCTAATAGCGGTTTTCGGTCTCTCGCTCTTAACAGACTTCTTGGCTCTAAAGATACTAGTCAGCATGTACTAGGTCAAGCAGTAGACATAGAAGTACCTACTGTAAGTAACTTTGAGTTAATGCAGTTTATTTCTAGTAATTTAAACTTTGACCAAGTAATATTAGAATTCTATAACGAAAATGACCCCAAGAGTGGTTGGGTGCATGTTAGTTATGACAGAGATAAAGACAACAACAGATACCGTGTACTGGCTTATGACGGCAAAAAGTATACGATATTACAGGACTGATGCCCGAACTAAACTTAGAAAACTATTCAGATTTAATTATAGGACTACTAACATTGTTGGTAGGTTTATCTATTAGAGATTGGGCAACAGCTTTTGTAAAAGGAGCAAGATTTAGATTTGACCCTTCATTTGCAGAAGGCGACAAAGTTATTCTGGATGACCAACAAGCCATGATTATTAAAATAGGTCTAAACACTACTGTTTTTGGTGTTTATGGAGATGACGGCTATACATGGCGTTTTGTACCAAACGAACGTATTGCTATGTTAAAATTAGAGAAGATTGTAGACCCAGAGCTACATGCAGATACAAAACAAGAAAAGGCACAAAAAATTATTGATGCCATACAAAGTTCAGATATTTCTAACAACAAGTTAGAAATAGATAAGCTAAAAGGATATACAAGCGTAAAAGATGAAAAGAAATAAAAAATTAAAAAAACGTTTCCATAAAGGCTGCGGTGCTGTAGCTAGTGGTAAAAGAAAGAAGACTACTTATGCCTAGTAAAAGAAAAGGCAAAATGCCGCCTAGAAACAAAAAGAACTACCGTTCTACAAAATCTGGTGCGGGTATGACAAAAGCTGGAGTAAAAGCTTACAGAAGATTAAATCCCGGTTCTAAATTAAAAACAGCTGTTACAGGTAAAGTAAAGAAAGGTAGTAAAGCAGCTAAAAGACGTAAGTCATATTGTGCACGTTCTGCTGGACAAATGAAAAAATTTCCAAAAGCAGCTAAAAATCCTAACTCTAGATTACGACAAGCACGTAGAAGGTGGAAGTGTTAAATGGCTAGAAAGTTTAAGAAAGTCCCTAAAACTAAAGGAGGTGTACCTAAAAAGTATGTAAAAGGTGCAAAAAATCCTAAAGCTAGGGAGAAAGAAATAAAAAGAACTGCTAAACTATATAAACAAGGAAAGCTTACTCCAGCTATGATGGATAGGATTTCCAAACTTAGGAGCAAAAGTGGCAAAAGACGTAAAAAGAAAACCAAGAAAAAAAAGTAGTTCTGGTAGCGGTAAAGCCGCAACCATAGCTAAATACTCTAAATCAAGCGGAATATCAAAAAGCACCTTAAGTAAGGTATATTCTCGTGGCTTGGGAGCATACTACTCAAGTGGGTCTAGACCTAACACTTCAGCACATGCTTGGGCTGCAGGACGCGTAAGAAGTTTTGCTACAGGTAAGGGCGGAGCTAGAAAAGCTGACAAGGATTTGTTAGGCGGAAAAAAGAAAACTAAGAAAAAAACTGCACCAACAAAAAGGCGTAGGAGGAAATAACATGGGTAGAGGACTTTATTACAACATTAATAAAAAACGTAAAGAAGGTAGAAAAATGCGTAAGAAAGGAGCCAAAGGTGCACCTAAAGCTTCTGACTTTAAAAAAGCAGCTAAGACTGCTAAAAAACCTGTAAAGAAAACTTCAAGAAAAAGACGTAGGAGGTCTTATGCCAAAAAGTAAATACTCAGCAAAACAAAAAAAATTAGCTAGAGTCGCACCGCCAAGAGACAAAATTACTGGTGCTGATTTTAAAAAACTTAGGAGAAAGAAAAAGAAATCCACTAAATCTAAAAGAGGTAAAAAATGAGAGTAAAAGCACCGAAAGGCTACCACTGGATGAAACAGAAAAATGGTAGTTACAAACTAATGAAACACTCTGGAAAGTTTAAAAAACATAAAGGAGGTAGTTTAACTGCTAATTTTGAAATTCAAAAAGTACATAAAAAATGATAGATAAATTTTTCAAACCAATCAGCGACTTAATAGGTAAAGCCATACCTGATAAAAACAAACGTATGGAGCTTGAAGCTAGTATTAAGTCTCAAATGATTGACTTACAAAAAGCACAAGCAGACATAAATTTAGAACAAGCTAAACATCCTAGTCTTTTTGTTTCGGGAAGCCGCCCCGCAATCTTGTGGATTTGTGCACTGTCCCTTTTTTACCAATTCTTCTTAGCTCCTATGTTGAACTGGATAGTAGTTGTATCAGGAACATCTATCCAACCACCAGTATTAAATACTGAAGGACTAATGACTTTGACACTCTCGCTTTTAGGACTAGGTTCAATGCGTAGCTTTGAGAAATTCAAAGGCGTAGCTAGAAGCAATATGCGAGAAGAAAACGTAAAAGATTCTTTTAAACCATAGCTTTAAGGGTTAAAATCGATAGATACAATGAACAGAATAGACTATTCAAATTCAGGCTTAGCTGCTTTAGGTAGAAACGAAGATAGCTTTCTTGCCCACGTCGCTCCCGGCGAAATGGTCGTACCCCCTGTCATATCTGATAAAACTAAAAGAAGAATAGATACAGAACTACGTTATGCTGGGTTAGACCCACGTAACTATCATGTTGGCGAATACATGACAATCAATCCTATAACGGGTATGCCAGAGTTTGGATTCTTAAGTAAAGTATTTAAGGGAGTAAAAAAGATTGCAACAGCTCCTTTTAAAGTTACTAAAAAAATTGTTAAAAGTGATTTATTTAAAAAGTTAGCTCCGATTGCAGCTAACTTTATACCTATCCCCGGAGTAGGACCTCTTGCAGCTATGGCTATTAGAGGAGCTATTGGTGGTGTCGCAGGTGGCGGTGGCATAAAAGGAGCTTTACTAGGTTCTGCTATGGCAGCAGCTGGTGGTGCTATGGCTGGATTAAAACCCGGCATGGCTCCAGCGTTAGCAGCAGGAACAAAAATTACTCCGCAAAATTACTTTAAAGCTACTGCATTCGGTAAAAATCCGTTTACTAGCTTTAAATCTGGATTGAATGCGGTAGGTGGGCAACAAGGAATAGGTAGTATGTTAGGCGGTGGCGGTAATCCTATGATGATGCAAACAGGTTTAGGTAGTTTTAGTGATAATCCTATGTTAATGCAAACTTCACTAGCAGATTTTAAAGTAAGAGAAATGAACAAACTTATAGAACAAGGAATGGACCCTAACACAGCAGCTGCAATGGCAGACCAGCTAACTGGAATGGACAGGTTTAATTATGGTCTAAATAGATTTCAACAGTTTGGACAAGGATTAGGTGGTATTTTAGATAGCGTATATCAAGGTGTGCGTTTAAAAAATTTATTAAAACAAAGAAAAACAGATAAATCCCCTGCAGAATTAGTACCAACTGGATTAAAAGCTTTTGATACCTACTCTAACGTTGGAAACTTTGGTATAGGCAACCTAAGTCCTATGTTAGTCGAAGGGGCAAAATACGTTAATCAAAGTCCTGATATGGCAGGAAAAGGCAACAAAGTAATAACCGCTGAATATGGTGGTATGGTAGATAAATACATGGGCGGTGGCATGATTGATGAATATATGGGTGGCGGCATGGTAGATAAATACATGGGTGGCGGTATAATTGACCAATATAAACATGGCGGTATCTACGATAAAGATGACGGACCGGGTGACATAGCACCTGCTATGCTAGAACCGGGTGAGTTTGTGCTTACTCGTGATGCAGTAAAAGGAGCAGGTGGTCCTGAAGTTTTATATCCGCTAATGGCACAACTAGAGAGTAGAGCATAATGGCAGCATACCTTGACCCAGTAACCAGAGTAGTACAAGAAGACCCGTTAGCACGGGATTTAAGGACTGATTTTTTAGCTAGTGCTAGAGAACTAGCAGGTACACGAAGACCTGTTGCACAACTAGGTATAGCTGGAATAGACCCATTACAGCAACAAGCGATAGACTTGACTGGTGGGTTAGGTGATTTTAGGAACTACTTAACTAGTGCACAAGACATGTTTAGTCCAACTGCTTTTCAACAGTTTCAAAACCCTTTTGAAGATGCAGTAGTGCAAAGAACTATTTCAGATGCTATGGATGCAGATGCTATGAGAAACATAGCAGATAGAGCTAGACAGGTTTCTTCTGGAGCATTTGGTAGTGAGCGTGGACGTTTGATGGAAGGCGAAAGAACTAGACAGTTTGCTAGAGGTCTTGGTGAATCATTAGCAGGTATTAGGTCTAGAGGTTTTAATCAAGCTAATTTACTTGCTCAACAAGCAGGTACTAATTTCTTAAATATAGGTAATCAACTGCAAAGACAACAGTTGGCACAATTAGCTAGTCTACAGGGACTCGGTAATTTAAGAAGAGGTATTGAGCAACAAAGACAAGCAAGTATTTTTGATGCGGCAAACAGAGCATCCTTAGAACCACAACAAAGACTAACAAGCTATGGAAATATGTTGGCTGCTCTTATGCCTAGAAATGTATCTACTACACAATACCAAACAGGAGCAGGTCCATCAGCGGCAGAAGGTATTTTACAAATGAGCTCTGGTATGGGTCCAAGATTGTTTGGAGCACAGCAAGGTGGCTTTGGACAAACTCTTGGTAATCTTGCATCAGGCATAGGAAGTATATTTAATATGTTCAATCCCGGAAGAACACCAATACTCCCGAGAACAGGCGGTGGGTATACTCCTCAAGCAGTTCCAGAGTATTCTCCACCTGCAGTCAATAACACACCAATGGTAACGGCATAACATGACTTGGCGTAATAGAAACCTATTTAAAAAGAAAGCAGTCCCTGTACAGAAGTTTAATATGGGTGGCTCTGTTAGAGGTGTTGAGGCATTAAAAAATGTTGCTCCAACATTAAGCACTTTTGATTATGACAATGCCGTCAACATGATGGGCGGTGGTATGGTTGACATGCCTGTACAACAAATGAACATGGGTGGTATGCCATTAGAAATGTTTGAAACTGGTGACCCTGCAATTAATAAAGAATTAAATGCTCAAACAGCAGCTATTGACACAATGAATCAATCACTTATGACAGGTGGCGGTGACGCTGTTCCACAAAGCATGATGGCAGAACCTATGGCAGAAGAAACACCTATGGTGAACGAAGGACCAAGGACTTCTAGTGGTGCAGAAGAGTTTACCGCTCAAGCTTTAGAAGAAGCAAAACAGAGCTCACAAGATATTGTTGCCGTAGCCATGTCTGAAATAGAGAAAGAAATAGATACTATGGAAGAAGTATCTGTAGATGAAATGAAAAATTTAGCAGAAGTTATAGTAAGACAACAACAAAGACTAGATAATGCAGCAAGTGAACTTACAAAAGCTATGGGACTAGGAGAACAACCAGACATTACATTATTTGATAATGAATTTGAGAGAGAAATAGAGAAAAAATATCCTTTAGTTGCTGCAGCTTTGGCAAGAACTCTACCTAATATAATGGACACGGATAAACTTGTAGCTGCAGATATGTCATCTGGAGATACTCCTGTAGCAACAATGCAAGAAGGTGGAGACCCTGCAGATGCAACAGGAAAAACAGATGAACAAATTAAAATAGAAATTCTTGAAAAAGCAAGACAACTTGGAAGAGAAATAGAAGTTCATAAACAAGAAGCAGATAGGCTTAGAGGTCTACCTACTCCTCAAGAAGAAAAAGCTAAACTAGAAGATGACGCAGCAGCAAAGAAACAAAAACAACTTGACATACTAGACCAACAAATTGCAAGTAACGTAATAGTGCAAAGAGAAGAAGTAAAACCTCCTCAAAGTGGAAAAGAATATGTTGAACAAGATATTGCAGGTCGAGTAATGGGCAAACAAAGAACCTTTGAAGATGTTGCAAAACAACCAGCTGTACAACAAATATTCAGCGACTTAGATGATATGGCTAAAAAAATGGGCTTTGGTAATATAAAAGACACCAAGGTAACTGGCACCGGAGCAATGACTCAAGCTATTAGACAAAAACTTAAGGGTGAAGCAGCAGGTGACGCAATTAAATTACAAGCAAAAACAAAACTATTAGGCGACATAGAAGGTGACCCTTTTAATACTAAAAGTGGAGCACTAACTACAGCAAAGCTAAATCAGCTTCTTGAGGGCGACCTTACATCTGACACAGCATTTGAACAAGCTAACATGTTACCTTATGATTGGTTAGCGTCAGGACAACAACTGCCGAGAAGAATTAGAAATAGAATAGGTGTTGCTAATAGTTACGAAAGCAAGGTAATTGGTGGAACAAGCATGAATTTTATGGACTTATTTGATATGGCTACATCAGACTCACAAGTTTCAGCTTTTATAAATAAACAAGATAGTGACAATAAAAAATTAGCAAAAAGAAAATTAATAGATATTTTAGTAGACGCGTGGAATAACGGTCAGTTTGATATAAGGCAAGTATACAAAGGTTTGGGCATTGTACAGGAAGCAAATTAATAAAATGAGTTATGTCCACAGAGTTAAATAGATTAAATGAGCTGGAAGAAAAACTTAATAGTTCGAATATATTAACAACTGAAGAAAAACAAGAATACAACAACCTTTTTGATAAACTTTATTCAGTAGGCGGACAAGAATCTGAAGACGATACCGCAAATTTTTTTGAAGCAATCCAAAAAACTGCACAAAATTTATTCTCTAGTGCTTCTGCTGGGGTAGAAGCTGTTGGTGAATATACTGGTTCAGAAAGCTTAGATAAAGCTGGAGAACGTGGGCAACAACTTGTACAACCTGCTTTACAATCAGGGAAACGATTAAAAACTTTTGATGATATAACAGATGTAGGAGATGCTGCAGATTGGTTATTTAGCAGTGCTTTTCCACAAGTAGCTACTAGCATTGCAGCAACTTTGCCAACAGCCATAGCCGGAGCAAAAATAGGTGGAGCAGGTGGAGCAGCTTTAGGTGGTCCTGTTGGAGCAGCTGTAGGTGGTATTGGTGGAGGTATATTAGGAGCTTTTTTACCATCAATGTTGATGGGTGCAGGAGAAATATCTAAAGAAATAAAAGATAGAGGAGGGAATGCTCCCGGAGCAGCTATTGCTGGTGGTGCAGCTATGGGTGCATTAGACACACTTTCCATGGCAATTGGTTTAAGAGGTATTGCTCCTAAACTATTTAAAAATACCACCATGTTTAGAAATAACATAGACAGGCTAGTAAATGAAGCAGTAAAAAGAGGAGCACCTCCATCTAAATTTAAAACTGCATTATCTCACGCTTTACTAGGAGCATCAGCTGAAGGGTCAATAGAAGTTTTGCAAGAAGAAATTGTCGATTGGATGGCAGAGAATGCAACTGATATTGCAAGTCCTGAAGGAGAACTGTCTGGTAGATTATATGAAACCTTTACTTTAGGTGCTTTGGGTGGAGGAACTTTTGGTTACGCTGGTGGTGCAAGTCGAGCAAAAAATGTACAACAAAACTTTGATGCTTTAAAAGAAGTAGAAAGTATTGAACAAGCTGCTGAAGTAAAAGCAAATCAATTTATGGCAGATGAAAAAATAGATGACATGATTGAAGAACAATTTAGAACGCATCTATTAAGAAATAATAAAACGGACATATTAGTTTCTTTAAATAAAAGAGGACTAGACGCAGCTAAAGAACAATACAAGCAAGAATATATTGCTGAAACAAAAGCGAGTGAACTGGCTAAATATGCAATAGACGGTTTACCAGAAGCGACGTTAGGTAAAAAAACTGAAGAAAAAATAAACGAAATGAGAGCTTTTACTAATCAGCAAATAAATGATATGTATGATGTTCTTAAAAGAGACGTATTAACAAAAGGTTTAGCACAAGGTCTCGATAGATATAGTATCAATACTCCTAAAGATGATGTAGATATTGAATCAAAAAGATTTCAATTAGCTCGTAATGAAGTTATGAACGAATACATACAGTTAGCTGATATTGGTATTGCAGATGAAAATAGACTTTTAAGTAGTCCTGCTTTATTTCAACAATATTCAAGAGAAGGTGAAAGTAAAGATATTAGGCAGTTAATTGAAGAGCATAAAGTTTTGTTTCCTACAGGAGTGGGCACTGAAGCTGGAATACAAGAACAAAACAGAAACAAAATGTCTAAAGCTGATTTAAATAAACAAATAGCTGAAAAAAGATTTAAGTTAGCCAACACCTTTGAAAATTTACAAATAGGTAAAGAAGAAAGTTTTTTTGCTCCAGAAAGTTACCAAGCACTGCAAAACATTTGGGTAAATGAGATAGGCAGAAGCAGAGAGCGTATAGTTGACCCATTGTCAGGAAAAGTTACAGCATTTACTGTTCAGCTTAAAAACTCAGAAAACGCTAGTCCAATTAATTTTACTTTTGAAAAAAGAGTAGATACTAAAACTACTTCAAAAGGAGAAAAAATTCCAACTTCAGTTGAGTACATAGCGACTGCAGCAGACGGTGCTGCTAATCCTGAAACTTTTATAGGAAAGACTTTTGAAGATATGATAAATACTGCTGAGTTAAAAAGATATGGAAGTGATTTTGACTACAGACTAGACCCAAAAAAACCAGAAGACCTTTATGGACCTACTTTAGAGCTAGTTAGTTATGTAGGTAAAGTTAATCAAAATATTAATTACGACTCTGGTCCTCAACGTGTACTTCAATTTTTAAATTATTTGTTCAGACCTAGAGGAGCAAAAAAGTCAGAGGCATTTTTTGAACTAGAAAGGAAAAAAATAGGTAGGTTAAGAGCTATTGGACACCGCATGGCACAACTTGCCCATGCTTATGATACCGCTGTAGTAAATGAAGTTTTGACAGGGGACAAAACTTACCAAGAAATAAATAAAATAGGTATGGACTTTTTAACTAACACTCAACAAAAAATGTTTATTCCTTCGGAGTATCAGCAACAGTTAATAAAAGATATACAGGACATGGATACAGATACTACTTTTACTGATAAACAAAAAGCAGAAGTTTTAAAGAAAATTAGAAGTGGTAAAGATGAGATAGTCGGACCAAGAACTAACATATTAGATTTACCTGAAAATATTAGAGCACCTCTTGTTGCTATGAGAACAAACATTGACATATTGACACAAAGAATAAAAGACGAAATACCAAAAAGTATTTTGCAACAAGAACTTAACGTATCTGAAATTGTGCCGTCTATGTCAGGAGAACCAAGATTGCAAGAAACTACAATGACTATAGATGAAATTATGTCAAAAAGACTTGGTTCTTATGTTACTGACCAATACAAAATGTTTGATACTGGCTATAACCCATTTAGTTTCTGGGAAAAATGGTGGGGCACAAAAAAAATAAAAGATGTAAAAGCTAGAGCTGTTAAGGCAATAAAACGAAAACCAAAAATACTAGCTGGGTTAAAAGCTGAAGCAAAAAGAAAACAAACAGACGTAGATACTGAGGCAATGTTGTTTTTAGAAAACTTAACTAAAGGACATTTTAACAATAATATGGGAGACATATATGACCCCGGAGGCTTTGTAGTCACACAAGCAAAACAAGAAGGAGTAGATAGCCCTGTAGGAAAACTTTTAGAAACAAAAGGTTCGCAAATGATACCTGAAGTTCGAGAACTGTTTGGTTTGTATGATAATCCAGCTCAACTAGCTGGAATAACTGTAGGTAAGTTATCTAACTTGGTAGAAAACTACGCTTTCTTTAACAGACTATTAGAAACTGATGCTATAAGTGGTCAAAAAATATTTAGCCCTGTTGCGTCAGAAACATTCGATACAAAAGTACCTTTAATGAATACCCCGTTAGATGGATTTTATACTACAAAAGAAATGGCAGATGCTTTAAACACAGCAGGAAAAGATAAAAATGCTTATTTAGATATATACAGGTCAGTTGTTTTATTTCCAAAAGCACTAGCACAAGCAGGAAAAACAGTGTTTAGCCCAATGGCACAAGCTCGTAATGCTTTTACTGCAAGTTTCTTTTACATGGCTAACGGACATTACTTTGGTAATCCGAGAGAAATAAAAGAAGCTTTAGATATAGTAATGTCAGAGCTTGGTGCTAAAGGTGTTACTCAAAGCGGTAGAATAACTTTTGATGGGAAACAAGCACAAAAAATCTACGCTAGAATGCAAGAACTTGGTGTTGTAAATACTAATACAGTGTTAGGTGAGTTGTTAGCAAACATGGAAGACTCGGTTAGATTAGGCATAGATAGTTCTAATGCTGCTGAATTTTTATATTGGTTAGGCGATAAAAAAAGAGCAATATTACCACTTAAAGGTAAAGACATAAGTATGGGGAATGTTAGAGGTAATGTTTTAATTAAAGGACCACAAAGAGCTTATCAAGCAGCAGATGATTATTGGAAAGTATTGTCTTTTATTGCGGAGAAAAGAAAACTAGAAAATATGTGGTCTAAGAATGAACTAACAGAACTAGGAAACTTTGCAAAAGAATATAAAGGTTATCAAACTGGAAGTAATAAATACGAAGATATTATTGAACATATTGCTGCATACAATGTAAGACACACGATACCAAATTATGACTACATAGGTAGAGCAGGTAATTTTATTAGACAAACTCCTTTAGGTAACTTTATAGCCTTTCCAATAGAAATTATGAGAACTTCTCTTAACATAATCAGTATGGGTAAGAGAGAAGCATTTGCTGGTCTTAAATACAATAAGCCCGAGCTAACAAGGAGAGGATTAGCAAGAATGATTTCTTACGGGACCATGATGTATGGCATACCTGCAACAGTAGCCAGTATGGCAATAGCTACGGCAGAAAATGACACAAGTGATGAAGACGGAATCAGTGACGAACAAATGTTACAGCTACGTAGATTAGTTCCTGACTATGCTAAATATAACTACATTGCACCTCTTTCTTTAAAAGACGGTAAGTTTAAGTATTTCGATTTAAGTCATTTAGCTGTATATGACATGGTGGCACAGATGGTAGATGCTGCAATAGCAACTTATCCAAATGACGATAGAATGCCCGGAGAAGCAACTGAAAGAGTTGTGGAACAACTTTTTGGATTGTTTGAGCCATTTGGAGAGCCAAGTATCTATACTCAAACTTTATTAGACATAATGAACAATCAAAAAAATACTTTTAGAGCTAACAGAGGTGGAGACATAACTAAAGAAAAAGAGTTTGGCGAAAGATTTTTTGATTATGCAGAGTATTTTTGGGATAGTGTGCAACCGGGAATACTAGCACAAGGTGAAAATCTAATTAAAGCTCTTCCTGATGCTGAAATAAGTTTTAATAAGTATGGTAGAAAGCAAGACTTTGCTGCAGCACTACAAGCATTTGGTGGACTAAAGGTTTCTGAAACAGATATTAAAACTACTATACCTTTTAAATTTAGACAATATCAAAGAGAGGAGAATAACGCTAAAAACATTTTTGATAGTATCTATCAATCAGGTGCAATACCAGAACAAGAATTAAAAGAAGAGTTTATTAGGTCTAATAAAGCTTTATTTAATGCTCAAAAAGAATTGTTTTTAGATGTTAGAGCAGCAATAAACCTTGGTGTAGACGCAGGATATATTGAAAAACAAAATAAAGATAGAACTGTGTTTGGAACAAAAA
>TARA_R100001591_G_scaffold7281_1_pt1 | contig 17000 bp, 16 predicted proteins | sample TARA_R100001591 | Tara Oceans TARA_R100001591 (sample SAMEA2622725) | marine metagenome | biome: marine biome (ENVO:00000447); feature: surface water layer (ENVO:00002042); material: "saline water (ENVO:00002010), including plankton (ENVO:xxxxxxxx)" | depth 5 m
AAACACAGACAACATCCTGTATATGGATTCGATGCTATGGTATTGGATACAACTTGGTATAAAGGACAATGGTGGAATTTTGCAGAAGATGCTTTTGGTATCGATGATAATATGTGGTATGACCCAACAATGCAAGATGAAGACGGAAATTGGATTCATCAAGATTTATATGAAGTAGATCCTGTAACAGGTGAACTTAGACTCATAGAGGGTGACGGGCCTTTTTGGAATGAAGGTGGACAATATTGGGGACACGATTGGTTGTGGAGAGATGAGAATGGTAGAATATTTGCATATACCGATAGAGAATATTTCTTATATCATTTTCCTGGTATGTTAGAGGAATATGTAGATGGTGTAAAGAAAGACTTAGGTTATCAGAGTGAAACATCTTTAGTATTAGGTATTGATTTTTATCATTATGGTGAGAATTGGTGGATACATACTTGGGGTAATTGGATGCCTGTTCATTATGGTCATTCAAAACACGCATACCATAACGCAGCTCATTACCAAACTCACTTAGAAGAAGGTAGACCTGCTCATAAATTTATGTATATGGAGCCAATGTGGCATGATTGGAATGATTATGATGTTGGTGCTATATTTGGTGTAAAACTAAAAGACAACTTAGGAGTATTTACTGAGGGTAGATATTTATATTATTGGGAACGACCAGCATATGATGTGAAGTTTGGTATAAACTATCAGTTTGTAGGTTGGTAAATAGGAGAATCTGATGTCCGAATGTGGATGTAAAGACTGTATTTGCAATGGTGGATGTATGAATTGCAAATGTTGTAAGTGTTAGGAGATAAAAATGAATCACGAAGAAGTATATAATGTAGTAAGAACGATTTGTGGCTCAATATTGTTATCAACAATGTTTTTGATGTCAAGTTGTGAGGACGACAAAGTAGAAGAACCATTAGTCGAAAGTATTGAGATGTGGGTAAATGGTGCAGAGATTGTAGCTCGTGAATATTACGAGAGTATAACCTCATATGGAGCATCCTCAGTACAAGAAGATGGTTCTATAAAAAAAGTATTTGTATTACACTTCCAAAGGGAAGATGGTAGAGTTACACCTGAGAAAGAACATTACGCTTTGATTATGTATGATAATGATGGTGCAGATAATGGACAACTGATAGATGAAAAATTGTACATAGGTGGAACAGCGGTTGATTCACTTAGACCTGATTTACTTGAAAGTACAAGTGGTAGGGTAACATTAGAGATTGTTGGTCTATCTGATTTTACAGAATTTGGTCAAGGTGCAATCACTAAGTATGAGGATGGACTTGTTGATGGTATGGTAGATGGTTACTTCTTCAATCCTTACAGAAATGAAATGCAACACGGTATAATTATTTTCGAGAACTTAGAAGTAGGTACAGATCCTGAGGCTACTTTTTATCAAGGAGTTTATTAGTGAGTGATGGTGTCAAATTAGGACAATTGTTATGTGATGCTGATATCATCACAAAGAGACAATTGAGTAAAGCCTTACAAGAACAAGTCAAAGGTCGTAAAGGGACTATTGGTGAAATTCTTGTAGATATGGGTTTTTGCTCATTTGATGACATTACAGATGCCTTGATGAACTCTTCAACAGATACTAAACAACACGAAGAGAAACACGAGGAGATTCATAAAGAACCAATTCAACCTGAAATGGTTACAGGACTTCCACCAAATAAACCTGAACCTGTAAGAGAAGAACCAAAGGAAGAAGAACCAATAGAAGTATCCGAAGAAAAGATTATGGGTACAAAGTTCACTATGTCTTTACAAACATTAGGAGCTTTAGTTGCTTTATTGGCAAGTGGTATCGGTGGATACTATATGTTACTACAAGAAATAGAAGAAGCTAAAAATTTACCAGAACCACCATCTATTGAATCTATATTTGGTGATGAGTATCCATCTAAACCTGATGGACATAACTGGCCTCGTTCCTACGAACAATATAAAACACAGGTCGGTGGTCTTCAAAAAGATATGGACGAAGTATATGAATACATTGAGGAGTTTGAAGAAAAAATAGAAGATTTAGAAAAATTAGTATCCAACCTTAGAGTTGAAGTTGCTAAAAAGAAAGATAAATAGGAGTTATTTATGAGATACTTATTGGGATTGTTACTACTTCTTTCTGTTACTTTAGGTCAAGTAAATGATAAGAATTTCAAAGAAACAATAAATGGTGGATTGGTCGTAGTGGTAGTGACAGCAGAATGGCAAGAACAAGACTTTGATAAGGACATCCTAAAAGGTGTCAAGGGATATCAAGATTGTGAAATAGTTACTGTAAAAAGTGAGGACGCACCAAAGGTTGTCAAGAAACTTCGGTTCAGAAACTTTCCATCATTAGCTTTATTTTACGATGGCTCTAAAAAAGAAACTTGGAAGGCTGATATGGATGGTGAATTGGATATTGACAATAAAGATATAAAAGGTGCCATTGATGATGTATTAGCGGAGGATGTATTCTAATGAATAAAAAAACTAAATTAGCTCTCGAAATAATAAAAGATAATATATGTATTCATTGTGGTGAACTAACAAATGAAGATTTGAGAAAATGGTTCAAAGACAAATGGGTAAACATTGGTAAGAAAGATAAAAGTGGTAAACATCCACCTTGTGGAACAAGTGGTAAGAAACGAGGATATGCAAAATGTGTACCTGCTAAGAAAGCTGCAAGTATGACGAAAAAACAAAAGGCAAGTGCAACAAGACGGAAGAGAGCGGCACAAAATAAAGCTGGTAGAGGTGGTTCTCAATCAAGAGGTCAAGGTAAGAAACCAATAATGGTAAAAACAAAGGCCAAAAAGTAATGTATGAAGTAATAAAAAAAGTTGGTAACAAATATGTACTCTACCCAAAGAAAGGTGGGAAAAGATTAGGTACACACAATACCAAAAAGGCTGCAAGAAACCAAGAAAAGGCTGTAAAGGCTAGTAAGTATGAACATATAGTCGTAGAGAAAACTGGATGTGATTGTATGTATGTTAGTGTCTATGAAAGAGTTGATGAAAATCAATGGAGTAAAAAATATAAAAAGAAAATTAGTTGTTCCAATCCAAAAGGATTTAGTCAGAAAGCACATTGTGCTGGTAGAAAGGCAAGACAACGAGGTGAGAAAACTATTTCAAAATCAGTAAGTGAAGGAATAAAATATCATTTAGAAAATAAAATTCCATTCCACGATAATATATACAGAATGTATAGTGAAAATTACTTCAGATTTTTCAACGAGTCAAGAAAAATTTATAAAAAAGGTAAGTTAGAAAATCTACATTGGTTTGATGAAGAGTTACTAAAAACTGATTTAGGTAAGGTTGGTATCTACGAGGGTAAAAGAGTACCATTAGATATTCCTATGAAAGAAGCTGAATATCGAGGTCGTAAAGTAAATCTGAACAAACCAATGAGACAATCAAGTGGTAAAAAATTTAAAGTTTATGTAAAAGACCCAAAGAGTGGTAATGTTAGAAAAGTAAGTTTTGGTGCATCTGGAGGTGGTGGTTCTTTATCAGTAAAACTCAAAGACCCAAAAGCTAAAAAGGCATTCAAAGACAGACATAATTGTGAACAAAAAAAGGACAAAACAAAAGCTGGATATTGGGCCTGTAGGTTACCACGATATGCAAAATCACTTGGATTGAGCGGTGGGGGACAATGGTGGTAAGTCCGTATAAAGAATATCCAACATCAAATGGATTTATACGAATGTTTGAACCAAATGTAAATGAATCAGAATTGGTTTGGCATAGAGATAAAAAAGATAGAAAAGTTTCGGTAGTAAAAGGTAAAGGTTGGAAATTCCAAATGGATAATGAACTACCAGTAGATTTGAAAATCGGAGATGTATTTGAAATAAAGAAAAATATATTTCATAGATTACATCAAGGTAAAGATAGACTTATATTACATATAAAGGAGTACGATGGAAGTTAAGAATATGATGACCAAAGACCCTCGTCTAAATCAAAAACATTTTATCAATACTAAATTAGTAGAGATAATGGAATACAGACAATCACGGAAGTGGTATGTGAGTATTGCTGTTGTGGGATTGTTTTCCTTTATATTAGCACTTATGATTTTCTTTATGGCTCAAGGTAAGGATGTTACTGAGGGATGGAAAGAAATTTTATTATTGATGTTAGGTGGATTTGTAGGTTCGTTTGCTAAAGTCATTGACTTTTGGTTCAACAACCAAGAGAATGATAACAAGTTATTAGAACACGCAGATGACTAAACATCTAAAAGAATCTAAAATGGGATATTGGGAACATTGGTATCGTGCAATAAAACTAAGTGGGGCATTATTTATACACGCTTGGTTACCTGATGTACTTACCACATATGCAAGTGAGACACTAAAAGATGACTAAAAGAATAATGGAAAGAATTGACTACCTTGATGTGGCCCAACAATTCGTAAAAAAATATAAACTAAAATCTAAAGTAGTATTTGTGAACACAAAAGACTATGGTGATTATGTTGTAGAGACAGACGAAATACAATTACGAAGAAGTTATCCAAGTGTCAAAGAATTTTTGATGACCGTATTACACGAAATACATCACGCACTAATGGCACAAAGACACGGAAAAAGAAAGTTTTTAAAAATGTACAACCAAGCTGGTACTATGGCAGCTTATAGAGGATTGAACCCACACGATGATAACAAGTGGGAAGAGAAGGCTGAGTCATTTGCACGAAATGAGTTAAAGAAATATCAGTCTTTTCTAAAAAAGTAAACTACTTATATATATACAAATATTTGTTACTTTGAAAGAAATGGTTATGTTCTGAACAATATAACTACGCTCTGATTGAAAATTGCCAATTAACTGTTTAAGCTTAATGCATTTAGCAACTTAGCAGTTTAGCACTTAGCAACTTAAGATCTTAAATCAAAGTAACAAATCAATATCGAGGATAAATGAGTACACCAAGAAGTCGAAAATCTAAAGGACGAAGATTACAAAACAAAGTAAGAGATACTCTGTATGAAAATTTCAAGAGTAGAGGTTTAGAACAAGATGACATCCGTTCTGCAATAATGGGTGAATCGGGTGAAGATATAAAATTATCACCTGCAGCTCGTAAAGAAATCCCTTATTCCTTTGAATGTAAAAATCAAGAATCTATAAATATATGGAAATCATTAGAACAGGCTAAAGAAAATTCTAATGGTTACACTCCTTGCTTGATATTTAAAAGAAATAGAAGTAAAATATACGCAGTTTTAGAATTAGAGGATTTTGTAAATCTTATAAAAAAATAAATGAATCAGTTATTATTATCGTTCCTAAATAAAGTGATAGGTAATAATGGTAGACCACTAAAGAAACAAAATGAATATATGTTTTGGTCACCATTTGTATCACATCATAAACCTAAATTACAAATAAACATAGTTACTCAGAAGTGGCATTGTTGGGTTAGTAATGAGGGTGGTCGTAACTTTTATCAATTACTAAAAAAGTTAAATTCATCAAGAGGTTATTATAAAGAGTTATCCGAAATACTCGATGATGATTTTTATACCTATTCAGACGAAAAACCACAAACCGAAGAAGTACTAACTTTACCAAAAGAATATAAAACCATTTGGCCTAACTTTATTGATAACATTTTAGGTAATAAGATTTACCGATATCTACAAAGTAGGGGAGTTGAGGCTGAAGAAGTACTGAGATATAGAATTGGATTTTGTCAAGGTGGATTGTATGATAATCGTATAATAATTCCAAGTTATGATTCAGATGGTAAACTAAATTATTTTGTAGGTAGAGACATTGATAATTCTAAACTAAAATATAAAAATCCACCTGTATCCAAAGATGTGATTGGATTTGAATTATTTATAAATTGGGATTTACCAATTGTATTATGTGAGGGTGTATTTGATGCAATTGCAATCAAGAGGAATGCAATACCTTTATTTGGTAAAACTATACCAAGAAAATTACTAAAGAAAATAATAGAAAATGGTGTTAGTAAAATAACAATAGTATTAGATAGTGATGCAACTATAGATTTGGTAAAACTAACACAGAAACTAAAATCCTATGGAGTGGAATGTAATATAGTACCATTGAAAAATGGTGACCCAAGTGAAATTGGTTTTGAAAAAATTACAAGGAAAATAATGAACTCATCTTCTCTAAAGTTTATAGATGAAGTAAAATTCAAAATGGATTCAATATGATAAATAAGAAAGTAAAAGTACCTTTTCGTAAACTAAAACATATACATCATATTTCAGATATACAAATTAGAAATCTGAAAAGACATAAAGAGTATAATGAAGTATTTGAAAGGACATATGAAGAAATAAGAAAAAATAAAGACAATTCAGTTGTTTATATTGGTGGTGATATAGCTCACTCAAAAACCGATATGAGTCCTGAGTTGATACAAATGTTATCGGACTTATTTGTAAATCTGGCAGACATATGTCCTACAATTTTGATTGCAGGTAATCACGATTGTAATCTAAATAATCGTTCTCGATTAGATGTACTTTCCCCAATAGTAAATAATTTACAACATCCTAATTTACATTATTTCAAAAATACTGGTGTGTATAAAGTTGCTGATGTATCTTTTGTGGTATGGGATTGTTGGGATGATGAAAAAGATTTTATACTTGCTAAAGATGTAGAGGGTGATACTAAAGTAGTACTATTTCACGGAACTGTAGATAGTTCAAAAACTGATTTGGGTTATCACTTACCATCCGATGTGAAAATATCTAAATTCAAAGGATATGATTTAGGATTACTTGGTGATATACATAAACGACAATTTCTAAATCGAAAGAAAACAATTGGTTATTGTGGTTCATTGGTACAACAGAATCACGGAGAGGGATTGAGTCACGGATATTTACTATGGGATGTACCAAAGAGAAAATCCAAATACATAGAAATACCAAATGACTATGGTTATTATACATTGGATATTGAGAATGGTAATGTTCCAAAGGTAGATGATATGCCAAAGAAAGCAAGATTGAGATTGAGAGTGTCTGATACCACTCCATCTGATTTGAAAAAGGCACTCACATACATACATTCCGAATATGGTGTACACGAAATCACGATAAACAAAGTTGGTGGTATAACTACTGAAAAGGTAAGAGGTCAAACTATCGAGGTTGGTGATATTGGTGATACTGATTATCAGTTCTCATTGATTTCAGAGTATCTTGAACAGAACTATGCTATGGACGAAGAAACCTTGTTGAGAGTAAAGAAGATAAATGAGGAAATAAACTCACAAATACCAGAAGAACAATATCAAAGAAATGTAAATTATAAATTGAAGACATTTGAATTTGATAATATGTTTAGTTATGGAGAAGGTAACAAAGTTGATTTTACAAAACTAAATGGTATTGTGGGATTGTTTGCAAGTAATGCAAGTGGTAAGTCTTCATTATTAGATGCTTTATCTTTCTGTTTATTTGATACATCATCAAAAGCATTCAAAGCGGATTCGGTATTGAATACGAGAAAAGATACATTTCATTGTAAGGTAAATTTTGAGATTGATGGTCAAGATTATTTTATTGAGAGAACAGCTAAAACTGGATACAAAGGGCATGTCAAGGTAGATGTAAACTTTTGGACTATCGATGATTCAGATGAAATAGTTAGTTTGAATGGAGACCAAAGAAGAACAACAAATGTAAATATTAGAAAAGTTATTGGTACATATGAAGACTTTGTATTGACTGCAATGTCATTACAAAATAACTTTACTGTTTTTATTGATAAGACTCAAAAAGAAAGAAAAGACTTATTGGCTCAATTTATGGGTATTAGTATTTTTGATAAATTGTATGTCAAGGCTTCTGAGGAATCTCAAGATGTAAGAGTATTGTTGAAAAACTTTAAACAGACAGATTATGAAATAGAACTAAATAGAATAAAAGACGATTATAAAATATTCAACAAAACTTTGAAAGAGTTAAAATCTGAAAGAGAAGAACTGAAAGTATCTAAAGATAAAATAGATACTAAGATAAAAACATTGATGAAAGATATACAGAAAGTAGATACTAATGCTGTGGATATAGATTCATTGAAAGAAGAAAAACAGAAGTTGGTTGAGTATGTAGACACATCAATCGATACTGTTACTGAATTTCAAGGTTCATTATCATTACTTTCATCAACAGAAAAACAATTACAGACTCAAATTCTCATATATAATAAAGAGAAGACTAATGAGAATTATGCAAAACTAATAAAACTTGAAGAAGATAAGTCAGGTCTAAAAGTAGAGATTGATAAACTAAAAATTGAAGTTAGAAATAAACTTGATAAATTAGAAAAATTGGGTGACTTGGAATATGATTCCGAATGTTCTTATTGTATGAGTAATCCATTTACCTTAGATGCAATTGAAACAAAAGATAAACTACAATCAGACAGAGAAAGAGCTGGTGAATTGGTAAAGTCAATTGATAGTGTAGATGACCAACTTGTAAAGTCTTCTATTTTTAGAAATAAGAAAGACGAATTAGAATCTAAGATAATAGAACTTGAGGGTGTACGAAATGAAATTGAAAAATCAAGAAACTCTTCCGAATTGTTAGAAGAAAGAATTGAGAATTCAAAGGAAAGAATTAGTTCTGTTGAATCAAAGATAAGTCAATACTATATACAAAAAGAAACAATAGAATCTAATAAAAAGATTGAAGACCAAGTAGACCAATATACTACTGAGTTGGATAATCAAGTATATCAACTTGATATGTTAGACCAAAAGATTACAGACTTGAGTGGACAAATACAAGTTCTAAAATCTCGTAAGAAAGAAATACTCAACAATATAAAGAAAGTAGAAGAACTTGAAGACAAGTATCAGGCATACGAATACTATCTTGATTCTGTGAAAAGAGATGGTGTACCATATGAGTTGATTTCAAAATCACTACCAACTATCGAGGGTGCTGTAAATGAGATATTAGCACAGATAGTTGATTTCTCAATTATATTTGAGATGGATGGTAAGAATATAAATAACTATATCGTATATGATGATGATAGAGTATGGCCATTAGAGTTGTCGAGTGGTATGGAAAAGTTTTTGAGTTCATTGTCAATGAGAGTTGGACTAATGAGTGTTTCTAATCTACCTATGTGTAACTTTTTGGCAATCGATGAGGGTTGGGGAACTATGGATTCAGATAATCTAAACTCAGTTTATAATCTGTTTCAATATCTCAAAACTCAGTTTCAGTTTACTTTGATAGTATCCCACATAGATACGATGAGAGATGCAGTTGATACTTTATTGGAAATCAAAAAAGAAGAAGGATTTAGTTCCGTAAAAAATTAACTACAATCTTTGCGGATTTTTCCCAGAATCCGTTTGTGAAGTAAAAGTCTTCAATGTAACATCGTGCTGTTTCTTGTGTTCGTATAACAAACCAGTAATTACAGACGACATATTTGTATAATTGTCTTTTGACCAGTCTCTTAACCAAGAAACAAGGTCAGGAGGTAGTGTAAATGTATATCGGTATTTCATATGTACTTTCTCTATATGTTGTTCATACAATAAGTATCCATAATTTAAGTTTTAGATATTTATCAATATGGGAATTTTACGAAAAACAGTCCGTACTCAAAATTATAATCAAGCAAATGTAGCATATCAAGACACCACATTGACTTCTGAAGTCTTCAATGTCGGTCAATTACCATCTACATTTCCAATAGGAAAGTCTGCATTTACTATTGCAGGTTCTACTTTACTTCGACCTAAAATAAAATTACAAATAGAGTTGTTGGATGGAGATGGTAATGCAATTTATATCGAACCAGTAAAGGCTAATTATAATGAAAATTTTATTTATGTTAGTGTTGAGGTGTATGATACGACAAAGAGTGGTGAGGGAACTATCACCATACTTGGTGAATTATCTGAGGCTGGATATACACAACTAACAGGACAATCATTACCAAGTGGATTTATTGGTACTTATAATGTAAAGTGGGTACAACCAATCGTAATAGATGTAACTGAAAAAAATACTCAACCAATACGATTTTACAAACAACCAAAGATAGATATATTTGAAGACCAAGGCTTTTATACCGAAACAAACGACCCAGCACCAGTAACTCAAAGTGTAAATGTAAAGTCAAATCCACCACAGCATGTGTTGAGTAAAATTTACACACCAACCGAAATAGAACTAATACGAAAGAATTCAAGAGTTTCTACATTGAGAGAGTTGATTGGTGGTGGTTCTTCACATATTCAACAAGTTTCTGATGAACCTCTTGTAAACTATCCAATAACAAGAGTTCAAGGTAATGCAGATTTTTCTTCAAGACATATAGGTCAAAATATTCAGATAGGATTATCGACAAGTGATATAAAAGAAGACTTGGAATCTTATGAAGAATTAGAGACAAATTATACATCATCAATCGTAAGGGTTGATAATAAAGATACTGCATATCCATTATTACCACCATTTGCAGTAGACACGAGAAATGGTAATCGTAGACCAGTTTCTATAAAATTTACAAAAATTGCAAGTGTAATATCACAAGATATAGGGACACCAACTGCAGCTGGATATAATGTTGTTAGTTATGTTGATTTGAGATTGAATAGTATTAGAACATTTTCTGGTGAGGTAAATAGAGTAAAAGTTTATATGAGGTCTGCTGGGAGTACGGCAGACTTTGAACAAATTTATGATTCACCACTTGAATCTGGCGAGTTATTCAACGATGATACAATTGTTGGGGATGCTAAAAGATTAGGTTGGTTTTATAGTAAGACTCATCTCAATAATAAATTTTCATTTCAAATAGGTTCAGAGGACGATCCTGAAGATATAAATCCTGGCTCTACAGATCCTTATTTTCCTGTTACATCAAGTGTGTATTTGACAGATGCTGTAAACATATCAGGAAGTAATGCAGATACTTTCTCTAATCTAAAATTTCAAAATAGTACATTGATGGATTTCAAAGGAGATACTGATTATGTAATATCTGCAAATGTATATGTAAAACAAGGTAAAAAAATAGGTGCACCAGCACATCTCGATGGAGAAAAAGGTTCTGTATTAGAATTTAGAATAAGTGGTTCTGCATTTCAAGTACAAAGTAATAATGTTTTGAAACATTATGGACAACGAGTTATGCAAATGTCAAGTGGTCTTGGACAATTTTTTACACCTAACTATCCTGAATCATTACCACCAGGAACTAATCAAGGATATGCATTTGGTGGACTTGGTAAAGTTACTGCAACATTCAGACCTAACTCTGATGGTAATGGTAAACTATCAATACTATCAAGAATTGGAAGTCATCACATATCTGATGTGTCAATAAAACCACTAAGGTCTGATGGGTTTAGTCCAAATTTTTATAGAACAAGAATACCAGTGCCACACTTATTGACACGACCTGATAGTGTAACTTTTTTAGTTGAGTTTTATGATAAGAATAATAATATTGCAGATGTAACTATTGTTAGTGAACCAAAAACATTTGAAGGACCTAATCTAACAATTGAGGGAACTGATAATGTATTGAGTGGTTCTATGTTTCTTGGAGATGCAAGTGGTTCGGGTATTGAACAATCTGGTACAAACTCAGGATTGATTCGTTCTATTGGATATCAAGGATTTGCAAGTGCATCAATGGGAAGTGGTTCAGGATTCTTATTATATTCTGGTTCTGTTTTACCTGAAAGTGGTGACAATTATGATGGTGTTGGATTAGAATTACACGATGGTGTTAGTGGTTCTATGAGATTTAGAACAGACTTGGGTGTATTTGAGGTAAACACACCAGCATTTTTCTTAGGTAGTAATTCACAATTTGTTAGTGGTTCAAATGGAAACATAGAAATAAGTTCGAGTGACTTTCATTTGACTACGGATGGTGATGTCACTGCATCAAAATTTTTATTAGAAGGTGGTAGAATAACAGGTGATGTTACGATTGAGGCAAGTCTTACTGCAAACTCAATTTCTACACCAACAGGTGCAGCAACACCAAGTGCATCTATATCTGCAGATGGACTTGCAAGTTTTGTATCTGCATCAATCGGTGGATTTGATGTATCTGCACAAGGACTTACTGTACTTCCATCAGGACCATCACCTGGTGAATATGACCCTGCAATAGACCTCGATACGAGTAACAGAAGAATTGCTATAAATCCAAGTAACTCTCAAGGTACATCTTACGGAGATACAGGAATACAATTAGAATTTAATAGTGGAAATCCAAGAGCATTTATTGGAAAGAGTAATGCTGGATTTATGAAGTTTGATGATGGAATTCTTGAAATTAGTTCTTCAGCATTTATACTTGGTAAGGTAGGAGATGGTGGTCAGTTCATAAGTGGTAGTAATGGTAATGTAGAAATAAGTTCAAGTAACTTTCATTTATCTGCAAGTGGTGATGTTGTGATGGCAGGAGAGATAACTGCACAAAGTGGTGAAATTGCTGGATATACTATAGGAACAGGAAAACTAACAGTTGGTGATAGTCCTGGTGTAAATATTAGTGGTAGTGGTGTTATAGTTGCTGGAGATATTACAGATCCAGGTGGTCAAGCTGCAGCTTACTTTGGTGTTCTTAGAGAGAATGGTGGAACTTCAGGAGTTTCTGCATCACTTTTCGATGATGTTGGTGAACCTGTACCTGGACTTGGTAATGGTACTTTTACAGGAGGTACACATTTAGGATTTCAAGTTGATGCTGGAAATTACTTCAAACTTGTAAATTCAGAACCACAATTCAGAGTAGGTGATAGAGGACAAGAAAATTATATTGGTTATGATGGTGGTGAACAAGTACTAACCATAACCTCATCTGTAGCAGATATTAGATTCTCGGAAACATATGATGATTCACATTTTCGTATTAGTGGTTCTGATGTTAGATTATCAGCTCCAAGATTTTACTTGGGTGGTAATACACAATACATTAGTGGTAGTAATGGGTTCATAGAAGTAAGTTCAAGTAACATTCATATAGAACGAGATGGTAATTTGACGGTTAGACGAGTTACCGCAAATGACGGATTTATTGGTGGTAGTGGTGGATTTGGAATTAAAGATTCATTATTACACTCACCTGCTAGTGCAATAAATTCTCCAATTTCACAACCACCACCAAATCAATTGAATTTTGAAACAGGTGGAAACAAAACTGGTAGAAGATTTGCAATTTTGGCAGATTACACTGGTTCTTTTGGTTATTATATGATAGATGCTGGTATAGATGGAGACCAAATTGCAGTAGCTATGATGTCGGCCTCTACTAAAACAACAGAAGATGATGATGGTGCTGTAACTGCACATAGTGAGTTGGGATTCTATGGACAAGGTGATGCAAAATCTATAGAGGGTAAGGAACAAAAAGTATATCGGAAGATGATAGTAAGTGCAATAACACCTGAAACCACACCTTCTTGTTTTCTAAAAAACACTATGATTACTATGGCGGATGGTAGTGAGTTACCAATACAAGATATAGAAGTTGGAATGAGAGTATTGTCATATAATGAAGATTTAGATGATGTTGTTGCAAGTAAAGTAACGGAAGTATTTTATCATCCAGCCGAACACACCGATGAATATTTTATAATAAATGATAAAATTTTTGTCACGGGTAATCACGAGATTTATACACCAAATGATAGATATAATATTATTACTGGTGATGTCTATAAAACTGATTGGAGTAAGTGGTTACGAGTAGATAGGATGCAAGTTGATGATGTATTGGTTGATTCTGATTTGGTAGAACATAAAGTAGAATCTATAGAAAAAATTATACGAACACCAATAGAGACTTGGAACTTGGAAGTAGAGAATACCCATACATATTTTGCAGAAGGATATATTGTACACAATGGTGCACCAGCATCACCATCTGGTAAGAATGTTGCAAGTGGTGAGTTTTCAACCATACCTGTTAGAGATGAATACAATATGCACACCTCAGGATCTGCAAATAACATTACTGGTGCAAGAGAAGGTGATGTGTTTGGTCACAAAAATGCAACTATGCAAATTAGAGATATAATGAGAGTGGTATCTCAAAGTGTTGTAAAGGCAGCTGCTCATACTCTGGTTAGTGACCATAGTGGTTCGATATTTGCAGTTGGTGATAGAAATATTACAAATCTTGGTGCAAAAAGAGAAGTTAGTAGGTCTTATGCGGCTGCATCTACACTAAAAGGATTTTTTGTACAAAAAACTGCATACTATGTAGAGAGAAAAACTTCTCCAAATATAGGAAATGCAACCTTTCCAGCTTTTTCTGCATTTATGGGTTCTTTTGGTAGTGGGGGTACATCATTTGGTATATTTATGGATGAACCAGAAGCGATTATTAGAACTACTTCAGACCATACATTTCGTCTTACTGGACTAACATCATTACAAATACCACGAAGTCTTGCTTCATTTAGTGATACTACCGACCAAGACTATCAAGAAAGATGGAGAGTTGGTGGACATTTAGCAAATGGTATGATGTATTATAGAGAGCATGACAATTCACTTCGTATTTATGAGGGTGGATGGTTAGGTGAGACTTTTACATTCACAGGTGCTCACCATTCATTACCCAACGATAATGATATAAATCATTATACTGCATCAATTGATAGAAAAGGTGATATAACTGATAGTGATTATAGAGGAAAGATTGTGGTGGCATCTGATGGTTATATGTATAAAAACAACATAGAAAATAAAGATGCAATTATGATTAGTCAGGCGTGGACAAAAGTAAATCTATCCACTACACATAAGGATAAAAAAGTATATGGCGTGATTTCAGATTATTCAGAAAGAGTGAGTGGAAGTGATATGTTGGTTGTCAATTCTGTTGGTGAGGGTGGTATTTGGATATGTGATGCAAGTGGTAGTTTTGAAAATGGTGATTATATAACAACTTCAAAAATACCTGGATATGGATGTAAACAAGATGATGATTTGTTACATAATTATACGGTTGCAAAAATAACAAACGATTGTAATTTTGAAAGTGGAAGTCAGTATATTACTGGTTCTGTAACACACGATGGTGTTGAGTATAAAACTGCATTTATTGGTTGTACTTATCATTGTGGATAACATAGGAGAAAATAATGTTAGTAAATTTCGATGAAATAATTGAAGTCGTATTACATCACGAGGGTGGATATGTAAACGACCCAAAAGATCCAGGTGGAGAAACTAATTTTGGTATAGCCAAAAGAAGTCATCCTGATGTGGATATCAAGAACCTCACAGAAGATGGGGCAAAAGAAATCTACAAAGAACACTATTGGGATAAAAATAAGGTAGAATCTTTACCATTACAACTCAGACACATTTATTTTGATATGTGTGTGAATCAAGGTAAGGGTAGGGCTGTAAAAATATTACAAAGAGCAGCTAATGCAAAGGGTGCTGAATTGAAAGTAGATGGTGGGTTAGGACCTAAAACAATTGGTGCAATATCTGATTCCAATGTAGAGTTAGATAGAGTTAGGGCATATAGAATCAAATACTATGCTGACTTGGTAACTCGTAGACCAGAATTGGAAAAATTTTATTTTGGTTGGTTCAAGCGAGGATTAGAAGTATAAAAAAATATTATACTGATATTTATAAATGTAACTCATTATAGGGAAAATTATATGTCTGCATACAAACAATTTTTTACAAAAGCATTGAAGAAATTTGGAATAAAATCTATCAATGATATAACACCTGCAAAGAAAAAAGAATTCTTCAATTACATTGATAAAAATTGGAAGGGTAAGAATGAGAATATGTATGAAAATATGTATGACGATTCACAAAAACAATTGGCTATTTCACGAATAGGAATGTTTGAGGATAATATCAAAAAATCCATAAAAAGTATAGCCATAAGAGATAAGAAAAAGGCTACAGAAATAATGAGACTTTATAAAAAACATATTATAGAATTTAAACTTGGTGTCCAAAAGGTACTCAATTAATGAAGAAAGGATACCACACTTGACCATATAGTGGGGAAGAACATCCAGTTGGGATGAAACACGAGGAGCAACTTATGACAATGTTTGGAAAAAGAGTAGAAGAAGGTATAGACTTATTTTTAGAAAAGAATGTACCTACTAACCCAAGTAAGTGGGCCTACTATAAAGCACAAGCAAAAAAGAAATTCGATGTCTATCCATCAGCATATGCCAATGGATGGGCTGCAAAACAATATAAGGCTGCTGGTGGTGGATGGAGAAAAGAGAAAAAGAAGAAGAGAGAAGTGGTTGAAGATGTTGGTATTTACAAAGAAGTAAAAATAGGTCGTTATGATATTGGTATGGGTTCAAAGGGTAATGGTATTACATTATGGAATCGTAATGTAGAGAAGGCTGGTGATTATAAAAGTATTGCTCATATTGCACCTAATGGAAAAGTTACTAACTATGAAAAAAGACAACCCAAAGAAGTTACTGCTTTTATTATGAAAATTGCTCAAGGTATGAAAGATAAACCAGTTGGTGAAGTAAATGAGAAAAAGGGAGATTTTCTTGACTCATTATTTCCAAAGGCAAAAGTACAGAAAGCAATCAAGATAGCACAAAAGATGAGTGGTAATATGACGGGTGCCGTAAAAGCAATTGAGAAGTTTTTTCCTGGTATGTCTAAACATACTAAAGTTCAAGATGCTCTTCGTTCTGCAAACGAGGGACTTGGTGATATGATTGGTAAAAAAGTTTCTAAACATAAAGGTTCTCGAAATATTCTATCTAAAGCCGATGGTATAAAAAAAGTCAAATCAATGCAAAAAACTGGTGGAGCAAAAATTTATAAAGTTGATAAGGTAAAAACTCGATTGGGTGGAGAACTTATCACTATGTATAATTTATATACTAAAAATACAAATCATTCTTCTATGTCAAATCCATATGGATTGGAAATGATGAGAAGTGGTAATAA
>TARA_R100001591_G_scaffold88585_1_pt1 | contig 16362 bp, 16 predicted proteins | sample TARA_R100001591 | Tara Oceans TARA_R100001591 (sample SAMEA2622725) | marine metagenome | biome: marine biome (ENVO:00000447); feature: surface water layer (ENVO:00002042); material: "saline water (ENVO:00002010), including plankton (ENVO:xxxxxxxx)" | depth 5 m
CGCCAGCTTCGGCAAGCTTAGTAACCGCACCAATACCAGCAACAGATTTCTTAATGGCCCCACCTGCAAAAATATCAGCAGCTACGGGAGCTACCAATGTTGAGATGTCGTACATTGTACCAAACTCATCTCCCCATATACTGTTATACTTTCTACGATCAGCCTCTTGCTCCGCTTCCTTAACTAAAACATTAGCCGAAAACTCACTGCCAAAAATAGACGCAGCAACCCCATGATACATATCGGTGAAGGCTTTCTTTATTGAAGCTCTAACACCCTCACCAAAAAGAGATTTAAAATTCTCGTCTGTATCATCGTAAAACTCATCAAAAAGCTCTACTCTTGATAGTGTATCCTCTGGACTTTTTTTATCATTCTCAGCAACACTCTCTGACCATTTAGTTGCCACAGATTCAGGTGCTACTTCTCTAAGCAGCCTATCAATCTCTTCCCAATTATTTAATATGTATGCTTCTCTAGCGGCATAGAGTTCCTGTATTTGTTCTGAAGACAGAGTAGTTTTATTACCCTCACTGTCTTTCATAGAACCTATAGCTACGCCAAAATACTTTTTATTATAATTTAATTTAGGGTGTATAAGGATAGTTCCTTTAGGCGTAATCCTAATGTTCTTATATAAAGAATTTATATCTTCAAAGTATTTAAAAGCACCATTTGAATTTACAAAGGACGCAGCTTGTTCATATATAGCACTACGTAAATTTTTTAAACCATACTTATGGGTACGCTCATCTCCGATATACTTTGACACCCAACTCATGTCCTTTGATGTCATTATATCGTTTGCTTCCTCATAACGACCACGTCTCCTGTAATCGTTTACCAACAACTGTTTCTGTACAGGTCTGTATAAATCATCTTGTACAAGTGCATTGGGTTGTAAAGCGTCTTGAATAGTTGGTGGTTGTTTTGGTTTTAAGTAACCTTTACCACCTGTAAGTCCTGTGTCTTTATACTTAGTATTAGAAGGCACAAGTTGATAGTGCAAAACTCTTTGTAGAAAAGCGTTAGCAATACTAGTGGTGTCTTCCATTATGTTATCTAACTCAAGATTCAACTGAGTTAGCTGAGCTCTATTGAATTGGAGATCACCTACATTTGTTTTCTTTAAAATCTTTTGGATGCTCGCTAAGTCTACAGGTTCGATCAACCCTGCCTCAAGAGCCTTGTAAGCTTCTCTCTTTAATTCTTCAACATCTGTTATGGTATTCTTTCCAAGATGAATCCTAGAACCAACATTGCCATTTTCATCTTCAACTTCTACACGGGCAAAAGCATAATCTCCTCTATCAACAGCTTCGATTTTCGCACTATCGATTAAAGTTTTTCTCTGTGTATCATTTAAATCTTCTGTGAACTCAGACTCTGTGATACCTAAATAATCTTCTACAAAGCTAGCTCCTAATATTTCTTCTCTTTCATTTATAAAAGAACGATCAAGTGCCTGAGTACCTGATTGTTCTATATAACTGCGAACATCCTGTTCAATCTGTCTTTCAAAATCTATAAGATCAGCCCCTTCTCTAAACCCTAGTTCTCTCCTATAATTAACCCAGTCTCTATAGCTAGAAGAATCAGACTCTTCTCTTTCTGTGTTCTCAAATAACCAATCATCAAAATCAATTCCAGATGGAGATCTTAAAGGACCAGACTCTAGTTTAGGGAATGATCTTTCTGCTGTATCTTCGAGTGATAAAGCAGCTGTTGACTGTGGTGGGACAGGGATAACCTTAGCAGCATCAGCTAATTTCTTTTTTCTTGCTTTCTCAAAATTACTTAGAGTTAAGATATCATAATCTTCAACTCCAGCCTCTTTAAGTTCTTGGTAAGTAGGAGGCTTATCTGCTTTGTACGGGCCGTAACTAATTTCCTCTTCTTCAAAAACAGAAAAAGGATCTTCTAAGTCTTTCTTTATCTCAGGACGTGTTGAAACCTCAACAGCTTCAGTCAACAAAGACTGATCGAACTCTATCTCTGGAGGCTCTGTTGTGTAAACTGTGTTAAAGGGGTCTTCAAAAAGTAGTTCTTCTTTATCTGCCATTATTGTTTTGGTACTATTTTGCCGTAAGGTTTTCCAGATTTTTTATTGAAATGCACATTTAAAGGTTTTCCTAAAATTACAAGTAGTTTTCGTGTATTACCCTCAATCTGACCTTCGTCTTCAACTTTTAAACTGTCTAATTCCTTACTATCACCTAAAATTGTTTTAGCTATATTAAGCTCATTATTAAAATCATCTACAGTGGTGGGTTGTTGCTTTGGGTCTAAAAGTCTTTTTCGGATTTGTTCCAAATCAGTAACAGTTGTTTGATTTAATGTGCCTACACCTGCTAGTGCTTGAGCTTTAGCTTGAGCTCTATATCGAGCTAGGTCATACTGCCCTTGTTGTAGTCCTTGGCTTCTTATGTAATCTTCTAAACCTGCTACAAGGCCTTGCTCTGCGAGCCTCTTAAGAACTTTCTCATCATCATCCAAAACATTTTGTTGACTTACTGATCTTGTCCATTGTTGATTACGAAGAGAATCAAAAGCAGATTTAAATAAATCATCGTACTTCTTGTTGCCAGCCAATGCAGGAAAACTCATCTGTAAAGCAGACAAGTTCTGGAATTTCTGTTCAATAGGCATTGTCTGATTAGTCATAATCGAAGTAATGTCTGGAGCAATCTCTTCCATGACAGCATCAGAAGCCATGTCTAACTCAGCATTCTTTTGCATTGTGTTTAACTGTAACTGTCTATCAATGATAGGATCAATCTCAGCTTCCATCTGCCTCATTAATCTATTCTGTGTACCTGGCCTAAGACCAGATAGAGAAATGTCTTGGAACATCTGTTGCCGTTGCAGAGCTAAATCATCAGTAACTCCAAACCTAATATTGTTTACAGCTTGCTGAGCTTGAGTCTTTGCCTTACTCCATGCAGGAGACATAGCTCCTAAAGGTTTAGAGTAAGCAGCTTGACCCGCTAAATACTTTGCTTTTGATGCAACATCTGGAAAGCCATCCCTCATGGCTCCCCTTGCAATTTTATTCCAAGCCTGTTCGTCGTCGATAGCCATTAGTAAATTATTTACGGGGAGCAGGAATTATTGAAGAAGCAAATGTTGAAAAAATAGGGTTGTTCTTTATCAACTCTTCTTGAAGATTACGAGGTAGATTTTTAAAAGCATCCCTTAATGCACTGGTGTCACCTCTGCGTTTACCTTTATTACTATTTGGTTTTACAGGATTCCCTGGAACAAAACCTGGAAGAGTAGAACGCTTGTCTCTACCTTTACCTTTACCTTTACCTTTACCTTTAAGCCTTCTTATTTCTTTCCTCATCTTTTTTAAAAGCTTACTATTCTTACCTTGATCAGGGTAGGCACGTTTTCTAGAGAAAGCAATATCCGCAGGATCACTACCTGTTTCTGAACGAACAACCCCTTGCACAAAATCCATACCTTCTGCACTGTCTTTTTCGTAAGCAGCTTGTTTATCTTGTTTATCTATATACCTCATGACTTGAGCACTGGTCAATCCTTTTGAAGGGGCTTCATTTAATAGATTTGCAAGCTCTCTTGCATTCTCTGGCCTGTTCCAATAACCAGCACCTTTTTCTCTTATCTTAGCTGCAAAGTTCCTGTGCTCTTCTGCTCTTGGGTTTGTAAATACAGTTTTACCTGTCTTTGGATCTGTAAACTTAGGACGTATATCACGCACTCCTTCTTCTGGAATTTCTTCAGCTGCACTTAAACTGCCATATGTACCAAACTCTGGAACATATTTAGCACGAAGATCTCCTTTAGCCATAGGTGTAAAGTACTTACGCCCTTCAGCAGTATCCATAAATTGTTTAGGTAAATTTTTATTTACTCTTGTATCTCCCTCAACATCTGCATATTGAGGAGATCTTTTTCTGTCCTCAAGAACAGCAGGAGAGATTCTGACAAAATCTTTAGGGTTTTCTCGTATAAAGCGATCAGCGGCAGCAGGAGAATCTGCTCCACCAACTGGTATCATTCTACCTGTTTTAGGGTCTTTACCAGATATTCCCTGAGTTCGTTTTATTGTTTCAGCCTCTACAATCTGTTGAAGTCTTGATTTCTTATCAAAACCACTAGATCTACTACCTCTATCCATACCCATACCCATTCTAGGAGGTGGAGTATATGGAGAAGAAGGGTTTAATGTGTTTTTTCTTCGTTGATTAAAAAAGGATTTCTTTCTTGCCATCCATAAATCTAAGCTTATTTAGCATAATTTCAACACGTCAAGTTGAGGTTTAAAAAAAACTCTTGTGTGTGAAGAAGTAATTGTTTCTGTTCATAGAAACAATTGCATCAAGGCATTAAAGAAAGTTTTATATAGGGTTTACTGTCAGTATGTTTGACATTTCTTTTATGGATCTTCGTTTTTTATTAAACCCTAAAGCTCCTTCTTCTAGTGGTTCTACTGCTACCAAACCGTGCTTTTGCCTAGCTAAATCAAGACATAGAAAAGCAGCGTCAGCTAAGTCAGGAGACCTACCAAACCTAGATTTAAACTCTGGCTTTGATTCAATCTTCATTCTTAGAGTTGATCCTTTGATCATGTCGTAGTTCCTACTAGTAATCTCTTGAGCTAAATCATTCTTAATTCCAAACAGCTGCTTTGTTCTAATAAGTTCCTTGCCAACAAACCAAAGTTCGCTGACTCTATTAACATAAAGTTCCTGCCCAGTCATTTTACTGTTTGCAGAAACCCTTCTATCTGAAGCCTTTCCACCAAATGAAACACGAAGTATCTGATCAGACCACTCCCCAGCAAGAACATCGCAGAAAGGGGCTCCTGCACCTGTTGCGTCAACCGCTACGTTTTCTGGCAAGATGCCTTTCTTCTTGCACAACTCTTTTACTTGGCGAACAATCTGGTAAGTCCGAGGCACGGCTTTGTTGGTGGCATCGTCGTTAAGATGGTGAGGCTCTCCTAATGCTACACAAAACTGACCTGTGTGGTTGTACCCTACAAAACCAGTGTATAAAATTGTTCGGTCCCCTCCGTTAGTAAATGCAGGGTCAAGACCTGCAATAGGTGTTGGTTTGCCTTGCCACTCTGTGTCAGACATACTGCCTGTTCTAGTCAGCTCTGCTTCATCATAAATGCCCTCTGTCTCATCGGAGTCAAAAAAGATTGCTCTAACCATTCGCATATATCCCCGTGACTCAGGGCCAAGTAATGCTTTGTCTTCATCTAGTTTTGTTTGTGTAGGTAGCCAGGGATAAACATCTTCACCTGCTACAATATTAGGACTTCGCTCTCCATCGAACCTTATATATTGACCACCCCACTTCGTCTTCCAGCGATCATCTATATTTGTGTCTACGGAATCCCAGCCATGCTTAGGCTCACTCCAGACACCAAAAGCATCAAACCTAGACGAAGGGTTACTCATTCCAATCAATTGGAAATAAGGGTTTTTTGATAGGTTTGATAGACCAGCTTGTAGTATTGCCTCACTTAATTCAGCAAGCTCGTCACCAATTAAAATTACTCTTTTCTGTTTTATACCGATGAACTTACCAACAGCTTCCCTAGTTTTACTACGTTCTGCTGCAATCAATGACAAACCTGCTCTCTCAATCAAGTTACCCTGCTCATTTATATAAGCGACATTACCAATTGAATCTCTAACCTTAAGAGGAGCTCCCTCAATAACAGACAATAAACTGATGACAGAACCCCATATCCTTTTACGGGCTTCCCTTAACGTAGTAGATGTAAGAAGAACTAGTGTGTCTCTTGGTGCAGCTAACCAGTTTAATATCCCCCATGCAGCCATAGTATGTGACTTTCCAGAGGAAGCAGCTCCTCCAATAGAAACGTATCGGTTGGCAATAACCGCTTTGATCATTTCAGTAGCCCAAGGATGTTTAACCATCATCTTTTCGGGTAACTCATCGTGGTTCCAGAGTTCATCACACAATCTCCAAAAGAAATACTCTTTAGCTTTGTTAGACTCGTGATGTCTGAACCCATATAGCAATGCAGTTAACGTGTTTGTGGCAGGTATTATTAAACCTCCAACATCCATGTTATCAGAGTTTGCTACTATGCGTGGTTCATATACATGTTTCTTGTTGCTCATAGACTTGAAAATTGTCAATAACAATAGTATATATTATGTAGTTTGGCTAAGATAACTAAAAAACAAGAACTGATAGATCGTGCTTTAGAGTTGTATGAAAAAGATTATACGCTCGTAAGTATAAGTAAAGAACTGGATATACACACGTCTACACTTAGAAGATGGTTTAGAGAAAGTGGAGTAAAAGCTAAGTCTGATATAAAAAATAAACCAAAAAACAAAACTGATTTAGACCCTAGAAAACAAGAGTTAAGTAAAGAAGAAAGAAAACTTGAGGAGCATAATGCTAGGCTGACTGAGGAGTATTTACTCAAACAAGTAGCTGAGGGTCAGGCATCTCCTGCTGAAATATATCAAGCATATATGGCTGCTACAGCTTTGCAGTTAATACGTGACGGGAAGAAAAACTTTAAAGCTCCTAGAACACCAAGAGAATTAGACACACTTGATCAAATTGCTCGTAGAAACTTAGGTTTAAACGCAAAAAGCGGAGGAGGTTCGGGGAAAGTTCAAATAGATATATCAATTCTTAATAATACAAAGGCTGATCGTGGCAAAGGAGCTGTTGAAAAAACAGACGCTAAAATAATAGATGCAGACACTCTAGATAAGTAATGTCTTCTGACACTCAAGAAAATCCAGACAACTGTCTACTTACAATTAAATCTCTACAAGATGCTTTTATTGGTGTTGCTGAGAGTTATGGGAGAGTTCCTGTTGCCTGTTACTCAAAAAAGAAAACTATTGATATAATACAGAAAAAGAATCAAACATCCAAAAAAGAAGCGTACTCTATTTATGAATATAAATATCTTTTAAAAGACTTAGGGGAGGCATCTCCTGTTTTTTTAGATGATGAAAACAAATATGATGTTTGATTATAAAGTAAAAGTCATAAATCCATCAGTTTTAATTAGAGAAGACATTTCTAATGTAGATTTTATTTTTCATTCTGAAGTGATAGAAGGAGAATTTTATTTGGTCAAAGCTTCAAACGCAAAAGAAATAAGATACTTACAGCTCTTAAATAAAAATACATCAGTATTTGTACCATCTGAAGGTGAGGGTCTTTTAGTTAGAGCTAAGGACATTGATTCTTTATGATAATCGGAATAGATAATGGGCTTGATGGTGGGCTTGTAGCCATTGATAAAAAAACAGGAGATGTGATTTGCAAGACAGTAATGCCAACACTTCATCGATGTAATAAGAGGGAGGTAGATACATATAAAGTTTATCAGTGGGTGTTGGGCTGTGACCCTCGCCCTGAAGAGTTTACTGTAGCTATTGAAGAGCCTTTACATCACGCTAAGTCGTCGCAAGCTGTTAGATCAATGGGTATTTCTTTTGGTAAGCTGTTAGGACTAGCAGAAAGCCAACAATGGAATGTTACTTGCGTTAAAGTACATAACTGGCAACAGTCTATGTTAGGTCATTTAAGAGCCCCGTACAATACTAAACAAGCTGCTTTAGGTGTAGCTAATCAACTAGCTCCTAATGAGTGTTGGTTAAAAAATAAAAGATGTTCTAAACCCCACGATGGTATGGTAGACGCTTTCTTAATTGCTCAGTACATACGTAAGTCACGTAAGTTTGTAGACCATTGGAGTAAAAAAAATTAGACAGGTCGTTTATGCTATGCTAAAATCCGCACCGCATGAAAACCCTCTTCCCTAAACAAGCAGAAGCACATAGTTTTTTTGTAAAAACTTTAAAAAAGGGTGTCAACACCATCGACACCAGCAGTGTAGGTACAGGTAAAACTATTGTAGCAGCACACATTGCTAAAACTTTAAATAGGCCAGTTGCAGTCCTATGCCCTAAATCTGTTATTCCTTCTTGGAAAAGAGAGTTAGAAGAAATGGGTATAGAACCATTGTTTGTTCTAAACTATGAAAAAATAAGGACAGGTAATACAAAGTTTTTAAGTAAAAAAGGTAAAAAGCTAATGTATTGGAAAATACCAAAGAGCACATTGGTATTAGTTGATGAGATACATAAATGCAAAGGAGCTTATACACAGAGTGCACAACTTGTAATATCTCTTGTAAATCAAGGTTTTTTAATTCACGGGATGTCAGCTACTGCATGTGAAGACCCTACAGAAATGAGGGCAATAGGATACATGCTAGGTCTACATGGACTTAATAAAAGACCAGATGGTAGACCAAGTTGGTATAGTTGGATGGTAAGAAATGGGTGTGAGCGTGATCAGTGGAATCAGTGGAGGTTAAGAAGACGCACAGCTTTAACAGCTATAAGGGAATCTATTTATGGAGTGAGTGCACATAAACTTACAGTCGAAGATTTCCCAGACTCTTTTCGTGACAACCGTGTTTTTATAGAGCCAACTCAGTTTAGTAAGACAGATAAAATTGTAAAAGCATACGATGACTTAGGTATTACCCCTGCGATCATAGAGTCTTACATTTTGGACAGCAAGTCTCTAACAGATAGTGGGCACGCTATTGTAGATATTCTACGAGCTAGGCAACTAGCAGAATCTTTTAAAGTTCCAGACCTTGCAGACATAGCAAAAGACTTAGTGTCTCAAGGAAACTCTGTGGTTATATTTGTGAATTTCTCGGACTCAGTCACTGCTTTATGTGAACAGTTAGGTTGTGCTTGTATTGAAGGAGGTCAATCTGAAACACAGAGACAACAAGTCATTGATGACTTCCAAAGTGATAAAACAAACTTACTCGTTGCTAACATTGCAGCAGGAGGAACAGGTGTTTCATTACATGATATTAATGGTAATAGACCACGTATTAGTTTGATAAGTCCATCATTCTCCGCTAAGAACCATCTGCAAACTTTAGGTCGCATACATAGGAATGGGGCTAAGTCAGATGCTATACAGAAAATATTGGTTGCTGAGGGATCAATAGAAGAAAAAGTAATGGAGACAATAAATAGAAAGCTTAAAAATCTAGAAACTTTACATGGGTAATCAGCCAGACCATACAAGCAGAGGACACGCTGAGTTCTCTCCTTCAAGCCTTAAATACGTTGCGGCATGTGCAGGGTTTAAAGGAAGGTCTGGTACGAATGCAGCAGCTGAAAAAGGCACACGAATACACGAAGCTTTAGAAGTTAGAGACCCATCGGCTTTGCACAACGAAGAAGAGAACGATATCTATGAGCGTATGATAGAAGCTGAAGATACTTTCTTAGATAAAGTTATTGGTGATGAAGAGAGACAAGAGTTCAATGAAATTATAGTAGATGTAGATCTAGATGGAACGGCTACTTTTGGAACATGTGATAGGCTGACTTTGTATGGTGAAGATAAGGCTGTCATGGGAGATTATAAAACAGGTGTTTCTGTAATAGATGAACCTTTAGAAAACTGGCAGGCAAAAGCATATGCGTTGGGGGCTTTTCAAAAGTTTGAGGATCTTAATGAAATAACATTTGTTTTTTATATACCTGTTAGAGGAGAGGTTTTGTCTGGCGTTTTTACTAGAGAAGATACTGACAAGATTAGAAAAGAACTATCAATTGTTATTAAAGATGGTGAGGAAGTACGTCCTCAGTGGGACAAAGGAGTGCCTAGTTTAGATAAACTAGAACCTACTAGTAATTGCAGATTCTGCACATATGAAGAAAAGTGCCCAGCACTAGGAGCTATAGTTACTGAGATAGCGACAAGAATCAGCGATAAGTATGTACCTCAAGGAGATATTGAAAACACTGATGACCCAGAAGTTATGGAACAGCTGTGGATAGTTGCAAAAATAGTTTCAAACTGGGCTACTAAAATAAAATCTAAAGCCATTAGCATGGCAAAAGATGGAGTTGAGTTTCCATCTCTTAGACTTAAATCAATGGGCACTCCTAGAAAATGTGTTGATAATAAAAAGCTTTTAGAAATTGCCAAAGACTTTGATGTAGCAGAAGAAGAACTTTTAAGTATAGCTTCTTTCCCTTTAAAAAAAGCAACAGACCTTGCAGCAAAAAAAGCTGCGAAAGGAACAAAAGGTCAAGTGTCACAAGATTTTATGGACGCATTATCTGATGCGTCTGTAATACAAACAAATGATGAGCGGTTCACGCTCTCATAAATTATAACAGAGAAACAGAAAAACAGAATAATGCCGAAAACAAAAGAAGTTAAAACAGTAGAAGTAGAAGTAGAAGTAGATGAAACTGAAGCTACAGAGTTAGCTACAATAGACACAGGTGTATCTATAGCAGATAGCCCAAGATGGGAAGAAGCAGCACAAGATATACTTATTGGAAGATACAACGTCCGAGGCAAAAGCTCATTGTATGACGCAGGAGAATTTGGGGATATTGTTCTTAAACAAGAAAACGTTGTTGTTAAGGATGGTCATCCAGCAGAGGCCATTGTCGTAAGTGCGTTACAAATGTGGCGTGAAAAAACAGAATATGGATCTGGGCAGCGTGGAAGAATTGCCAAGACCCGTGAGGAGATGCTTGAACTCGTTGAAGAGAATAGAGCTCTAGGTGATAGGGGTTTGAAGGTTATACCTTTTGCGGATTTAACAATTCTAATTAAAGAAAGCGAAGGGTGTGATGAAGAAGGTTTTGAGGTTCCTATTGGTGAAGATCGATGGGCTCTTGGAAAACTTGATGTTTCAGGTAAGGGTTATGAGCACACTTACTTAGCACTTAAGTTTTTTGAAAAGGTTAACCCTGGAGTTTCTTTAGTTAAACAAACTTGGGAGCTTGTTTCTAAGCAGCAACAGTGGGATCAAAAGATTTGGTGGATACCAACTCTTAAGCCATCTAAGGAAGAGACTTCACAAGAGGTCATTGACTGGGTTGAAAACTTTAAGAAAGGTTAATTATGGATAATATTGAAATACTTGAAATGGAACTCCAAAGTGTGGAGGAATTAATTTCTGAAATGAAGGGTAAACAAAAAGAGCTTGCTACACAGCAGAACCGTATGTTGGTTTTGGTAGAAGCTTTTAAAGATCAGATTTCTTTTTTAAAGGATTCTGGCACTCAACAGGTTCTTGATCTTGAGGGGGAGAACGAACCTGATTCAGAATAAATAGGCGCAAGCCTTGGCCTCGACAGTTTTAGGATTTTCATGCTTTCTTCCTAATTCTGTCGGGGCTTCTTTTAAATACTATGGATACATTTGCCCTAGATTTTGAGACGTATTACGACAAGGATTGCTCAATAAAAACCCTTGGCCCTCTTGGATATTTTTCTCATCCAGACTTTGATGCATACATGGTGTCAGTTGTAGGCGACGAAGGGACTTATTTTGTTGGACATCCTAAAGACTTTGATTGGTCAATACTCAAAGGGCAACGTGTGCTGTCTCATAACGCTTCGTTTGATGAGACTCTGTATAAATTTGGTGTTGCTCAAAAGTGGTGGGACCATGTAGATGTTGGCGAGTGGCATTGTACAGCAGACATGGCAGCTTATTGCGGATTGCCACGCAATTTAAAAGGGGCTTCCTCTGTAGCGTTAGGAGTTGAAGTGGATAAAGAAACACGGGACAACATGAAAGGCAAAAGATGGGAAAGCATGCCAGAAGATTTTAAAGAAGAAGTTAGTGAATATGCTCTTAAAGACTCAGAGCTTTGTTTATCTCTTTGGCAAAAAGTATGTGATGACTGGCCTCAGCACGAAAGAGACATTAGTTGTATAAACAGGTGGGCTACGCAAAAAGGTATTCCTATAGATCAAGATCTCTTGAAGAGTCAGATAGAGTCTATTAATAAAACTTTGTTTGAAACCAAGAACTCAATTCCTTGGATCGAAGAAGCACCGACTCTGTCCCGTAAAGCTTTCAACGAAGAGTGTCGTAAAGTAGGGATCGACCCTCCTGTAAGTCTTTCTATGACTGACGATGATGCCAACAAGTTTATAGAAGAATATGGTGAGAAATATAAATGGATAAGTGCTGTACGTAACTACAGAAGAATTAATTCACTGAAGCGGAAGCTGGAGAGTTTTGATAATGCTACTATGTCAGATGGTAGATACTATGGTTCTTTAATGTATATGGGAGCACACACAGGCAGGTGGTCAGGTTCGGGTGCTAATCTTAATTTACAAAATTTACCTAGAGGAGAAATGTTTGGAGTCAATTTAAGGAGCTTAATATCTCCTAAAAAAGGCAACTCTTTAATAGTTGCAGATTTGTCTCAGATTGAGGTTAGAACTTTGTGTTGGCTTGCAAGAGATGTAGACATGTTAAAAGAAATTGCAAAGACAGAAGATATATATGAAGCGTTTGCTAGAAGACTACGGCTTTTTAGAGGAGATGGAGATTTTAAAAAGAAACAAGAAGGGAAACTTAGACACACAGTAAAACAAATTGTGTTGGGTTGTGGCTATGGAGCTTCTGCTGCTAAGTTCTCACTAATAACTGGCATGCCTCTCGAAGAAGCGGAGTCTTCTGTATATCGATATAGGAATATGATGAAGAAGGTTCCTGCATACTGGAACGAGTTACAGAGGAAAATGCATATAGCATATTCTAGAAGAGAAGATTTTGTACTAGACCTACCTTCAGGTAGAAGTCTTAACTACGGTAAAATTTCTACCACACTTAAAGATGGTAGGAGAACATATGTAGCCAAGATTACTAAAGGGTCTAAAAAGATCCCTGTTCGTTTATGGGGAGGTCTACTAGCAGAGAATATTTCACAAGCACTAGCTCGTGATGTATTTGCAGACCAGCTGATTAGGTTAGCTGAGCAAGACATGGATATTTTATTTCACGTACACGACGAATTTATTATTGAAACAAAAGAAGAAGAAGCAAACCAAACCCTCGAAAAAGTAATACAAGTTATGTCAGAGGCTCCTAAATGGATTTCAGATATCCCTTTATCGGCTGATGGCAAAGTTGTTAGCCGATACGAAAAATGAAATACAGATACATCAAAAACTTAAAAAGCAAGAAAGCACTTGGGTCAGATGACCTAACCCAAATAAATATATCAGAGAAACCAAAATTTAAAACTAAAGCAGAGTTTAGAGACTGGTGTTCTGCATCTGACACAGACCATGTGTTTTACTCAATGTGTACAGGAGACAGTCCAGGTACAAGGATATCAAATGATAATCCAGTTAACAGAGTGGGTGGTCTGGTTGCTGACTATGATGCCCCTGTTGATTGGGACATGGTTATCAATCTGATAAAAGCACAGTGTAAAGAGTTTGTGCCAACATACATATCAAAAACACAGTCAGGATATATTCGTCTTATATGGGAGTTTGAAGAAGTTGTACCTATCTCACAAGATATGTATGACGTTTTTATAAGACGGCTCAGTAACCATATAGGAGCAGAGCGTTTGTTTGCTGGTTTTGATAGTTCATCTTATAGAGCAGCACAGTATTTTGAAATCGGTACGGAGTGGCAGAAGCTAGGTCAACCCTTAGCTAAATCAGTTTACAGAGCTGTTTTGATGAAAGCTGCTTCTGATAAACCTCCTCAATCAACTGAGACTTCTATACCTATTGATGTTGTAGAGAAAGAAGTCCATAACAAGTTTCCTGATAGATGGGAAGGGGACTTTGCTGTGGGTTCTCGTGGGCCTTTGTTTTGGGTTGATGATGGTATAGACAGAGAAGGATGTCAGGTCTGTGAAGAAGGTATGGTCTGTTACAGTGATCGAGCAGGTAAAGGTTTCGTTTCTTGGAAAGAAATCTTTGGGTCTAAGTTCATAAAAGATTATGAAACCCAGAAAATGGGAAACCTCTTAGACCTTTACTGGTTTAATGGAAAGTCCCACTTTACACTGCTAGACGGAGTTATTCACACTATACCAAAAGACCAGCTTATATTAGAACTTAGACAGGCAGGGTTTTCTCCTAGACCTAGAAGAGGTCAATCTCTATCTGAAGTAGAAGCTGCTCTTGTTACAATCGCACAACAGAACAGGATTAACGAAATAGCTCCCGTTGTGTTCAGTGATGAAAGAGTTGTTAACTACAACTCACACAAGATACTTAATAACGCAAACATCACACCTACTGAACCTGCTGAAGATGGAGATCCTTCTATGTGGCCTTTCCTACACAAATGGCTCAATCAACTGTTTGCCACAAACGATGGGAAAGAAACCATACCATATTTTTATGCTTGGCTTCAAAGGTTTTACTCAGCTGTTTTAAATAAAAACTTTGCTCAAGGCCATGCTTTACTTTTAGTTGGTGCTACTAACAAAGGAAAATCATTGTTGTCTAATAGAGTGATATCTGCATTAGTAGGAGGATTTGCAGATGCTTCTGATTACTTGTCAGGACAAACTAAATTTAATAAAGACTTAGCTAGAGTTGCTGCATGGGTGATAGATGATACAACATCGGCAGCATCATTCCAAGATCAGAGAAGAGCAACCGAGCTTATAAAACGAAGTGTGGCTAATCCTAGAATAGAGTACCATGCGAAATATGTAGACGCTGTATCTGTGCCGTGGACAGGTAGAGTTATTATATCACTGAACATGGACGCAAATAGTTTGTCAGTCATCCCTGCGTTGGATTCTAGCAACAGAGACAAGATAATGGCTTTAAGAATAAGTAGCAAAGCAACAAGCAAGTTCCCTCAAAATACAGACTTAGAGAGTACTATAGCTGATGAACTGCCACACTTTGCGAGATGGCTTCTTGAATGGCAAGCACCTAAAGAAATTATGGGGTCTTCAAGGTTTGGGGTCAGTAGTTATATTGATCAATCAATAGCTTCTGCTGCCTACGATAACTCTAGTAGGTCCACTGTAGCTGAGCTCGTTGAGTTTTTTGTGAAGAGAGCAAGAGAGTATTTTACCAACCCTATCTGGAGAGGCACTCTGACAGAATTTCAAGGATCAGTTCATGAGTTTAATGGAGGTAGAAGCATAGGAGTTTCTGGAAGTATGGAGCTTGTACGTCGAGGATTACATACTTTAGAGGAGATTAGTAAAAACAGTAAGAAGGCTAGACCTATTAAATCCATAGGATTTGGTGGTGGTAAAATATGGGAGATTGACTTGAACGAAAAATTCGATATAGATCGTGAGGTAGAACCTAACGTCCAAGAAACCAACAAATGACTAGAGAAGAAATTTTAGACTATATTGAAGAAGTCCTTCCAGGTGAAGTAGAAGATATAACTCTTGCAGAAGAATCTTGTGATAAAGCCTTTCTAGGTATTGATTCTGAAACACCTAGAGCTGTTTACAGTACTGAAATATGCATACACGAGTTGTCTAAGACAATGGGTACGAGTGCTGAAGACTATTTCAATGACCGTATTTATAATAACCCGTCGACAACCTCTGATGGGTTATGTGCTCCTTTATTTATATCTACGCCTTTTTAATCAGAGATGGTTTATTTAAATCTTTTATCAAGAGCTGATACCCAGCACTTTTAAAAGTATAACCATCAGTGTCAGTGTCTCCCTTTAATCTATAGATAGCTTTTTGCTTTATGCTATTATTATCTAGCCAGCCTAATAAATAAACCACAGACAAATCTCTTTTAATTCTTGTAAAAAAGTGAATGTCATTTTTATCAAGCTTATCTTCTTTACCATTAATAAAAGCAGAATAATCTCCTTTAGGTAAACCTCCACACGACTTAGACTTTACTTCTATGTTCTTTTTTCTATAAACAAAATCGTAGTCAAATTTTTGATTGCCAACATATTTAGCATTTCTTAAGTACTTTTCTACAGCAACCTCCCCTAAACACCCAACCATATTACCTGCTCCTTTAGTATAAGAACCTGGAAGGATGCCCATGTTTAATGATCTATTGTAACACAATACAATATCTTCTTCATTTGGAATATAATGAAGAAACTTGTGTTTAGTAATAAATCTTTTCCTACTCAAATTTCTGTATCTTCTTTAGAAAAAGATCCCAAGCAGGGAAGAATATCTCTTCCATACATCGAACAACGGCTTCTTGATCATAGTTTTCAAGCCACCCTACCCCACTTATAAGCAAACTAGCCTCCATCATCTCATGACGAATTGTGTTTATAAGTGTTTTTCCTTTTAGATTTTTGTTTATTTCGATGGTTTTTTTATCGTGCAAATACAAACCAAAATCAGGACTGTCTCCATTGAAGGGTACTAACTCAAGTTTTACCCTTTGTCCTGCAATTGATATTGATTTTGGAAGCTGCACATTACCACCTTTCAGATAGATCCTTATACAGTTCGATACCAGCAGCCATTGCAGTAGCCATGCCTTCCATATTCTTTAAAGCAAGCTCCCAATCCTCTTCATTACTACCAAA
>TARA_R100001591_G_scaffold48594_1_pt1 | contig 16356 bp, 21 predicted proteins | sample TARA_R100001591 | Tara Oceans TARA_R100001591 (sample SAMEA2622725) | marine metagenome | biome: marine biome (ENVO:00000447); feature: surface water layer (ENVO:00002042); material: "saline water (ENVO:00002010), including plankton (ENVO:xxxxxxxx)" | depth 5 m
ACCAAATACTATCACTCTCTAATTGAAAGTTTTTATCTACCCATACTTTATAAGATAGATCTGTACTATTACATACTGTACATATTAAGTTAGTCATTCTCATACCACCAATCATATAAACTTTCTTCTATTACTTTGATCCAATCATTTGTTCTACACAAGATATCAGGCATGAAGAATTTTGCAGTTACAGGCATAGTATGAAATCCAACTTGCCCATTAGCACCACTTATCATATTAAAATCCATTGTCAACCAAAAGTCAGAATTGACTCTAGTATCAGCATATGTTTCGCCAATCTCATCAACTAGATGATGGTTCTCATATTCAATATGGCTCTCACTAAAGTCCCCACTAAACCAATCGTCTTTGTGGCTACCAAGATGCCAATTACTATCAGATGAATTTACCCACATCTCAAATACATTCTTAAATGTAATGATATCTCCATAGGCTCTATCTGTTAAATTGTATTCATGATAATCACTATCGCCACCCATCTTAAAAAAGTAACATTCTCTTGCATCTAAAACATCACTCATTAAAATTTGAGAGTCCTTTGATAGATACATTCGTTCTTCTTGTTGTAAACTCATAATCTAATTACTCCAATCACTAATCCAAATATGGATAAGTAAACTAATATCTTCATGTATATTTCTGTCTTTGTCATATTATCATACACCCTTCTGTTGCACTTGCTATTAAACCTAAAAACATTATCCAAAATAATGCTGAAAGTGGATTACTAAAATTCAATAAAACCTCGCTTTACTAATTTGTATATCTCTAATACAGTCTATCATAAATGAATTAGCCATGTCAAATCCAATGATAGTCCATGTCTAATTGTTCTCCCCAACCATATTGACTATAAAAGCCATAGTCTTTTCTTAAAAGATTTGATCTGTGAGAAGCATGGACTTTCTCATCTCCGATCCAATCGGGCATATCAAAATTCATGATATGTGGAATATGTTTCATAGTGTTATTGTATCCTCTATCTATCCACTCATCTATACAAGTGTTGTGATAGTATGCTAACGCATCAGGATAATCTTCCCACATTCTATTTACAGGGTGATGTGGATATCCACCTTTACCTTTTGTAATCTGATTATAAGTTTGCATAGCTTCTACTCTTTGCTTACCTAATCTTCTGTAATCTAAACATCTGACACTTTTATCTATGTCAGCATATGGCATAAAAGTTTGCATAAATCTCCTATACTAATTTATATCTTATAAGTGAATTATAGCAAATTGAATATAGCCATGTCAAGCAATAAAAAAATCCCCTACCTTTTACAGTAGGGGACAAGTTTGAAAGTTCTAAAAGGGTAGGATCTTCTTTATTATCCACTTGACCTTTCCTAGTATTCCTAGTATTAAGTCTACGACTGTTTCTATTATTCCAGTAATAAATTCAGTCAACACTTCCCAAATAATTTGTAGTATATTAACTCTCACAAATATCTCCTTGATTAGTTTATTATTAATCTAATCTTGGCAACCACACTCACCACCACAACAACCTTTTTCTATCTCCTCATCATTTTCACAAGTACATTCATCTTGGTCGCAACTGACATCTTCATCTTGGCAACATTTTTCTTCATCATGACAGTTTGTCGGTTTCATTTTTCGCTTCCTTTCCTATCGGTTTCCCATTAAAAATATCAAGAGAGCTTTCCTTTGACTCCCTTTCCCTTATTTGTTTTTGGATATCATACTTAGTTATTTGTGTAGGGTGAGTTCCCCACTTCTTTGTTTTCTTAATAAGTGCCATAGCGTGTTCTCTTGTTTCCTCTGGAATAGCTTCCCCTTCCAATCCCTATATTCTTCTTCCCAGTAGTTCTTGGTTTCCTTTTATTCGTTTTGATTTCATAGATAACAGTTTCTGCTCCATCTTTAAGAAAAAGAGTTTTTAAGATGTCGTAGTAAGATGACATCTCCTTTCCTAGCTTTCCTTTAATTTTTCAGCTAGTTCGTTCCTTTTTTCCCTTCCTTCGCTTCCTTCAGAAAAGTCTTTGAAGCCTTCCTTTTTAGCTTGAGCAGTAGCGATAGCAAAGGCATCTCCTTTATCTCTCTTTTCCATCCACTCTAAGAAGGCTTTTGTTACTGGTAGCGATCCGCCTTGATACCTCTTTGGTCCAAGTTTAGAACCTGCTTCTCCTACAACCCATGGAAAGTATTTAGGGTTTTCCATTACTGGTGTTACTCTAGCAAATTCAGGATCTAGTTCCTTTGGAAAGCCTTGTCTATCTAACTGGTTGTGGTGTTCCTTTTCCCTTCCTCTGAAGTTTTCAAGAACAGCAAACATTTTATCTCCTACTAAAGGATCAGTTGCTTTCCCATTCTCTTTTGAAAGCCAATTAAAGAAAGTCTGGGTGAAGTCTACGTTTCCATTTGATTTCCATACCATATTAATTTCCTCTCTTGGTTCAGGAGCTGACTTTGTTAGACAGCTTCCATCAGCACATGATTTCTGTGCTGGTTGTTCTGATTTTAATAAGTCAAAAGATGCTCCTTGATTCACTCCCTTTTCACATACTGTTACTTCAGCGAGTTCCAAGTCATCTACTTGCATGTAAGATTGTAAGCCTTTAGTCATATTCTGCATCTTAGTTGCTGATCCAGCAATAGAATAAGACTTTAGCTTTCCTTCGTTTATCTGTTCCTTTACTCTGTCAGAGATCTTTGTATCATTTCTCATTTCAGTAATAAAGAATAGACCATTTTCATTTACACCACTCTTAAATATCTGTCCAGACTTATTGATGTAAGCTGGTAAAGCCCAACCTACTTGGACATCAGAGTGTAGAACCATAGCGTTCCTAGTTCTAAAACTTTTCATGTAGTTTTCAAATGCCCTTCCTAGAGCATCTGTTGTGATCAGGTGTCCCTCTCTGTCTACTAATTCAACAGAGGCGGGACCTCCTAATACTACTGGTTCGATTTCTCGTTTTTCCAGCTTCCTTGCTTCCTTTTGATAAACTTCATTATCTGGGAAAGCTCGGTGTAATGTCATAATTTCTGCAGGTGATGCTATTCCAGCTTTATACAGTCTTTTAAATTCATCTAATGCATTAGTGATGTCCTTAACTGTTACTTTCCCACCTTCTGCCTTTTCCAATAAAGAGATGGTTGCATCCTCAGAAACACTCTGAAACATGTCTCTGTTAGTATTTACTATTTTTTCTGCAGTCATTGTAGTCATAATTTTATCCTATTGGAGTATGTATTCCAAATACTATTCCTTCAAAAGTTGTTGATGAGCCACTACCGATCACTGAAATATTCTTCCTAAAATCTATTGGGTGGCTTGTCTCAAATGATTCACCTGCCGCTAATTTTAAACAAGTAGCAGAGGCTTCTGCTGTAGCATCAAATGCAACGAACAGATTCTGTGAACCATGTGTGTTTTTAATCTTAACGTGTCTTATTACACCTATAGGTGAGATATGTCTTGACCTAGAAAGGTCTACTGTGCCTTCCCATTCATAAGTATTACCACCTGCTAGGTTTCCATCTATGTAATCTGGTACATGTGAATCATGTCTAATGTCATACATAAGTGCATCAAATAACATGTTAATGTTGTGTTGCGTACTTGAACACCATTTAACTCTGTATGTTGCTGGTGTAGTTCCAGCTGGTATATTATAAGCTACCTTTATTGTTTGGTAGCTAGTTGTTAAACTAACTGCTGTACCTGTAGCTAATACAGTCCCACTTGAATCTGTAATCTGCATTACTGCATCTCCTGATGCTGATGCTCCTCTTACCATTCCAGATGCTATAATATAAGTCGGGGTGTTTCCTGATGTATCACCCGCTGCTCCTGCTCCTATAGAATCTGTAGTTACATAAAAACCTTCTTTGGCTGCAGAGTTCGCTGGGTTTACTGTTAGTTCTGCTGACCCTAAGAAAGGTGCTCCAGTTGTTCTTGATATAGCTGATCCATCTGCTGTAAATTCTGTTATAGTTGAGTTCTCTATTGATGGATTTAATATTCTATTTATTCCCGGTGAACCAGTCGTAGCTAATTCTAAGTTAGCAGACGTATTTCCTTGATCCAAATTATAATATGGACCAGCATAAATATTTACTGCATCTGCGGCTGTTGTTCCTACTGACCCACTAAGAGCCACATATCTATCTAGTGGTGCAACTGAGGTACGAGTGCTGGGATCAGTATTCCACTCTTTCCATTCCCATGAATTTGAGTAGCTGTTTGTGAATCCTGCCATTTAATTCTCCTTTAAATCTATCCTAATCTATCAGGATATCTAAGAAGCTGCCCATATAGCTTATAACTATATGATGATACCACCAAATATAATATAGGCAGCTCTTTATATATTATTTATTTTCCGTAAGCGATTAGTCTGATTCCGATACCACTAGCATCTGCTGTGTCACCGAGTTCGTCTAATGCAGCACCATCTGCACCTGCTTCATAAATCTCTAACTTTTCGTTACTGTAGTCATATTGTACTACATAACCGTCAGACTTTTGTGAAATAAGAACAATGTATACTTCCTCTAATCCTAATTGAGTAGCAGAAAGTCCTTCACCACCAGTTGGATAAGAGTCATCGAAAGTAATATCTTTAATTACATACTTTACGTTTCCGGGAACACCAACTACAGGAGAGGATGATCCGGGATTTGTGATTGTAATTGCCATAATTTAATTTCTCCTTTTATAAAATGGGTGGGGAGACTAGCTCCCCAACCCATCAAAATGTTCTTTCCAAGTTAGACTACGCGTTTAAGTCAGTAATCTTAGCTTGTGTGAAGAAGTTGTGACATCGCATTTCTGCCATAGTGTATAGTAAACCTCTTACTACTAGAGCATTAGCTGCGAAGTAGTCTCTGTTTTCTATATACTGTGTTGGTTGTGCCACAGCTATTTCAAGGTAGTCTGTGTCCAAAACATATACGTTTGAACCCAATACTGAGTCATCTGTTGCTACACCTTTTGGTGTGTCAGCATCTGGTAGAATTGGAATACCTTGGTAAGTAGCGAGAACTAGACCAGTTCTTGTACCCGGGAAAGTTCTTTCAGAACCTACACCAACTTGGTACTCTTCCTGTCCTAAGTATCTCTGTTGTGATTGTAGTAATCTTTCTAGCTTGAAGTATTGGTCGTGTCCCATAACGATTAGTTTTGGTTCTCCACCATTGTTTCTTACTGATTGAATACAGTCATCAATTAAGTTTAGAGATAGTTCCCTACCTACTCCACTGTTGTGCTTAACTGTAGCAGCAGCGTTCCATTGTCCGGAAGGTCTGTCACCGAATGTTAAGTCATACGCCCTTACTCCACCGTTTGCTGCGAAGTTTGCGTTTGTGTCGAATGATCCACCTACTGGTGCACCATCAAATTGTACTACGTCATCAATAGACGTTAGTCCTGCTCTTTCTACAACGATAAGACCGTCACCGTCAGCAATAGTTTGCGATGCAGTTCCGTGAGTAATAGCACCCGTAGATGTGTTTACTGCTGAAACTGTTAGTCCAGATGTGTCAATGTAGTCGTTTGCAGATGTATCGAAGTAAGCAATCTTGTCACCTACCTTAATGTTCTTAGCAACTGATGCTGGTACAGTACCTGAAGTAGTTGAACCAGCGGATACAACATATCCTGATCCTGCTAATAGCTCTTCGTTCATTTCTTTAACGTGGTCGAGCTGTGCGTTTTCGTTTTCCAATGCAAGAACATCACCAACACCACCTTCTAATTGTGCAGTGAATACTGATTTCACTGAAGCACCGAAAGTAGTTGAAACGATTCTAGGTAAACTAGCTACGTTTGCGATGTCTGAAACATCAACTGTAGGTAGAGCACCAGTCTCAGTCACAGGTCGTGATCTTCCACTACCTCTGTCTGTCCTGATTCTCCAACCAGCTGTGTTACCCCAAACAGTTCTTGGGATTGCATTGAAGAAACGAGTTTGGTTGTTTAATGCATGCCAAACTTTTCTACCATAGGTAGTGTTAAAAATACCTGTGGCAGTGTCCACTGTAAAGTAAGTCTGTTTCTGTAAGTATTCTGGTCCGAATACAGACGAGTATAGACCTCTTTGAGACTGAGCAATATACTCAGATAATGATGGATTTGTAGCCATAATTAATTTCTCCTCGTTCTTTCAAAAATTATTTATTATTATCCAAGTAGTTCTCTTGGCACACCTGAAGTGTCACCTTGATCTATCTTGTGTTGTAAGTCCCTTAGTTGTTTGTAAGACAAACCACTTAGGTCTTCTACCACATCACCACTTGTTGCGTTACCTTTTACAATTGGAGTAGTTCCATCTGTTCCTAACGCGTCTTGGTTAAGTAGAGCTGGTCTTTGTAAACCATTCTCTTCTCTAAAGCCCATCTTTCGCAGTCTTGCTTCAGACTGTTCTTCAACGGCTTTCTCCATGTTAGCTTCGTAAGCTGCAACAGTTTTTCTCAAAGCATCGAGTTCTTTTCTCATTGCCTTCATTCCGTCATCATCTTCGTCATCTTCATCTGCTTTCATAGAAACTTTGTCAACAGGTTTTTCATCAGACCCGTTGTCATCGTCATCTTCATCAGCTTTTCTGGTCATACCAGCAGCTTTCATAGCTTTTTCTTTCATAGCTTTCTCTTTGTCATCATCCGAGTCGTGTCCCGGTACATGATCTTTTCGCATAGCTCTAGTCATAGCTTTCTCTTTGTCATCGTCATCTTCCATATCAGCAGCCTGTATTGTAGCTTGTTGATCTTCGATGTTAGTAGTCGGGTTAGCTGCATTTTGAGCATCATCAAATTGAGGTTGCGTTATTGTTTTAGCTTTCCTTTCTTTAGCTCCGTCAACATCCATTCCTAGTGGGTTCTCTCCGCCTTCGGCTTTGATCATTGATACCACTTCAGATGCGACTGCTTTTACTAATTCTGATTTTTCAGCTTCTAAAGCCTTCTCTTCTTCTTCCATTCTGTCGTCTTCTTCTTCTTTTGTGAGTCTTTCGTCCATTTTAGCGAGAACTTCTGCTACTGCAGATAATGCTAGGTTAGTACCTTGCATGTGATTCTCTAAATTTGTGAATTCTTCTGACATCTTTCGACCTCCTATGTCCTTTCCAGTCTCATTCCAGACTAAAAATTAAGTTAAAAGTTTATTAATTCTCAAGGTTGGTCTTAGCCACCCCCGACCTCTATAGAATTATAATATAAAAATAGGCACTATTCGCCTATCCTGTAATATTATACTATAAATAAAGGCATTTTTTACATAAATATTACGAATATTATAAAATAATTTATAATTTATTCATTTGAATCTTCTACGAGTTCACCATTAGCCATCTTCAACATCTCATTCCTGTAGTCATATAGTGGAACTTGAATTAGTTTCTTTAGCTTTTCGAGTTGGTTTCCCTCTGGCATAGATGCTTCAACTAAATCTAATACTTTACCAATCATCCTAGAATGTCTGGCAATAATGTATTCTTGTTCAGCTGTAACTTTACTTACGTCTACCATTTTAGCCTCCTTTAAATCGATAAAAATCTTCTTAGAATCTCCTGTCTTCCCCTTCCCAATTTCTTTGGAAAGGTGATTCCTAAGTCTCTACTAATATCTCTATACTTTTTTCTTCTTATTACTTTGCTATAAGCATCATCAATAAAAGGTTCGGGAGCTTTTGCTGTAGTGTTTACAATGCTCCACTTACCAGTTTCCGTATTTAATCTTGGTCTACGCCCAAAGTATTTCTTTGTATGTGCTTTTACTTTATGTGTATTAGATTGTTTCTTTATATTTAAAAGTGACTTTAGATCACTATATGTTCCTTGTCTAGGCTTTTGCCTTTCAGGATTACCTGTCTGTATTCCTTTCGTATCTATTACGAAAGATAAAGCTCCTTTTCTATTTCTATTTCTTCTTTGAAATTCTTTTACTTTCATTTCATAATACTGATCTTCTTGCTCTTTACCATCATGTATTAATCTAGCATGAGGAGCTTCATATATAATTTCAAAGCCGCCCATATTAGGTATTAATTGACCACTACGTTTTAGCCAACCAGAACCTTCTGGGCATAGTCTTTGAGATTCTTCAAATACTTCTTCTCCCAGTTCTTGAACTATCTCTAGAATTTCGTCTTCCATGAATTATTATACCTCTTTTTATGGTAAATTTTTCTATTTTATATACATTTCTTAACGCTTTCTATGCAGGGATTTTCAGACTCATTGTATAATTTCCAATAATCTTCTTCTTCGTCATAAGGTAATATACCCTCTGATTGTAGATCTTTCCTAAGTTTTTCGATTTTTGCCTCTAGTTTATCCATGTTTTGATTAATAGATTCTAGATCAGACTTTACGTTATTTTCGTCCCAGCCTACTGAAATTGCGATTAATAGAAATAAGAAAAATGCTAGATAATAAAAGCGTATCACTGTAAAGGTATATCTTCTTTTATGATTTGTCTAGCAGTTAATTTATCATACACTTTATCCTCTAGTGCATCTCTTTTGAATACAGCCATAGTTGCTCCTACACCAAATGCAAGTGCCCCTAATGCTGGTAAACTCTTTACTATTCCTTTTGCTATATCTTTACTTGTCATGCGAATCTCCTTTCTATTCTGATTCTAATACTTTCATACCTAGTGCTATAATTCCACCTGTGCAACCTGTGGCGATCTCCGTGTAGCCTTGCCATACCCCCACTGCACTAAGTATACCTAACACTATAATGGCTAGAAAAATTTGTGGTCTAAGTTTTCCCATCATTAGTTAAGTTCCTCCGTTTTGTTAATTTTCAATCCTGCGTTTTAATTCGTAATAATCATCTACTACATCTAAACACGCTTGGACTTTATCTTCTTGATTTAATATAATAACATTTAAGTTATCTATCTCAGATTGCATGGTTGCTATGTTAACTTGAAGCATAGTAAACCAACTTATTGCCGACACAATTATAGCACCAAAAGTCAAAACAATGGGTAAAGTTACTTGATATTTGTTTTTACCTACTTTTATATCCATTGTTTTCTATGGGCTAACGCCTCCCGGTGGGCTAGGTTCTGATAACAATACTTCATAGTTATTGTTAACTTCCCATATGCTAGCTAGTGTGCTAGATTGTATAGTAAATTCCTTTGTTGCTAAGTTACTGTCATGTCCAATCTGTGAGAATTGAATTGTTAACTCACCGATATCAGCTTGTCTAATTACACATGTACCACCTGATGATACTATGTTACTTAGAACTAACTTGTTAATCTTAGCGTTAGTATTTGTTAAACTACCAGTGTCCAACCAAATTCGGTCATAAGTACCACCTTCAGTCTGTAGTAGATCTGCCATAAAGTTACCACCTGATACTCTTAAGTTTCTTAATGTACTTGTAAGAGTCTGTGATATACTTAATCCATCAGCAATATTTTCTTTAACTATGATCTTGTGGGCATTTACATCTGATAATGTTAATGTCTTACATGTATTTCTTTCAAACAATAGCTGTCCTATCTCTAGTCTTGCTGTTGTTCCTGCTTTCCCCTCAATCAAAATGGCTTCAGCTTTACCTGATGGTAATGTTGAACCTGTATATGCAGTACCAATTGATACGTTAGAGATGTTTATTTCTTCTACTGGTGTAGTTCCAAGTACAATCCTTAACGTGTTGTCGTCTGGATTATCTTTTCTCCACGCCATTTCTTTCTCTAATGTTTCGCTTGGATATTCAGATGGAGCTGCGTAAATACCCGGTGATCCGTTAGCAAAACTTCTTTCTACTACGATCTCATTTACTGCAACTGCTGTTGTAGCTGTACCACCTGCGACTAATAGACCAACCGCCATTTGTGGATTTAATCCCATACCTCTTAACAGAGAATATGGTGACTTCATTACTTTGAAGAACCTTCTCCACTTAGCTGATTCTCCATTTAAATATTCTATTTTGTTAAATAGCCAATCTCTAAACGCTTTTACATCTTGATAAATGTAAAGGGGTGACTTTAATATAGCCATAGGAGTAGCTTTTAGTATATTAAATAGTTGTTTTAAACTTCTAATATGTACAGCTAGTCCTGCGACTACAAGTCCTGTTGATATACCTACAGAATACCAATACCATGTCTGCAAGAACTCTAAGTAATTCATTACTGCAGTATATGTGATAACATAATTAAAGTATGCTATCTGTATTGGTGCGATATCCCACCATAAATTCACAGGATTAACTGTAGTTAGTGTTATTCCTGTTACTCCTAACAGTATTGCCAAGAAAGTAAACGTCATTAGTGTCGCACTTGCTGTTTTTTGTACAACACTCGGTACTTTTACTTTAGGTTTTGGCAATCTAAAGCTAGGTAATTTGATCTTTGGCTTTGGTATTCTAATTTTCATCTTATTCTTCCCCCTAGCTAGTGTATTCTCCTACAACTAGCATAATAGATAATACTATAGATATAAAAAATGCTATTTTTATAATATTAATTTTTGACATATCTTCATTTAATCTCCTTTAATAAATGTAGATTCTCTATATTATTATACTAAGTTTTGGCTCCAAACTTCCGGTAAAATGTCATTAAATTCACTATTTACCCCATCATATCTGTTTAAATAGATGATTTCTTTCCCAATTTCCCCATATTTTGGGTGGTAATACAATACTAGCTGTCTTGGCTTATTAATTGCCTGTACTCTCTGCATTGCAAACTCATCTCCACCCTTCATGCAACCACATATATGTATGTTACCTGTTCCGATATCGATTTCATCTATCCTATGGAAGTGTCCCATCAAAACTGAGTCAAAGTATGTAGACATTCCTGATTCATCTAGAAGGCTTATACCTTCTGTCATATCAAGATTCCTAATCTCATCCTCTAATCCTCTTCTAAATTGAAGAACATTCCTCATGTTTAGTATACCTTTTGTTATAGCAGTACCACTACCTGCTCCATTAATGAAGTCTCCATGTGTTAGTAGTATTTGCCTGTTAGCAACTTCAATAGTAGTAGAGAATGTCTTTGGAATATGGAACTCTATGTTCTTTTGATCCCTGCAAAATGCAGCAATCCATTGATACAACATGTAATCCCAATCTTGATGCTTATCTTTCATCGGGGGTTTCCTAGTCATTCTTCCATGGTTACCTACAACACATGGTACTCTTACTTTATCAAAGTGTGGAGCAAGGAACATTAATGATTGAGCAATAAGATTAGCTCCTCTGATCATTTGTCCCATGCAGTTATCTACATTTGTCCTAGCTAGTTCTTCGTGTATGTCTCCACTGATCATATCACCTAGCATTGGAACTACAAGTTCGCCTACCTCAGAAGTATTTCTTCTCATTTCAGCTAAACTTAATACTTGATTCGCCCATCCATAAAGCCTTCTGTTGAAGATATCAATATTGTAGTGATTCAAACCTGACATCTGATCACTTTCAACTCTATCTCCAACATGGGTGTCAGTTAAAGGAGCAATCATACTTTGAACACTGTCACCAGTTCTTTTACCTGAAGGCTTTCGGATTTTAACTTTTTTTGCTTTACTAAATGCAGGTGCTAACTTCATTATAGACTCTTCAAAGATCTCTTGTTTAGCTTGATCTTTAATTGTAGTCTCATATAGTTTCTTAAAATATTTAGCTTCTGCTTTATAAGTCTCAGCTTTTTTACCCATCTTAACGTGGTAGTTAGGATCTAAATCAGGATCAATCATTTCATTTTCTTGATCTAAATAAACCTCTTTGTCGTACCATCTTTGAATGTTGGTTCGGTGTATATCTATCCCGTATGTCGCTTTTAGCCACTCCGATAGACTTGTCCACGTTGCTCCCGCTTGTCTCCGTTTTATCAACTCGTTCTGTGCTTGAGTTGGAATTTTTGTTTCGCCTTTGTTCCACATGTTTGCTCCTTGCTTTCCTTAAAATAATTGTTCTTCCGCAATTCATGCATTTCAAATCATTATCTTCATCAAAACGCATGAATCCGTTGCATTTATCACACACATTTCCAGTGTTCTTATTATATTTTATCATATTTGACCTAGCTGTGTCAAGTCTATTTCATACCTTCTAGTAATTGTGGAGTGTACCAGATGTCAATATCTGATGCAATCTCTCCATCTTCTAAGTATACTGAGCCATCTTCAAAGTTAAGTGGTCCTGTAAATAGATTTAATCCTAGTTTTAGTTGTTCTATAAAGTTAGATACTCTACCTTTTTCTACAGCATCTAATCCTTCTCCATAGTTCCATCCTACCATAGAGGACTCCAAGTCTTTCCAATATGGACCTATCCATAGCCACTCATTAGTAAACTCTCCATCCCTACTTTTTTGAGCTAGACTTAAATATTCAGGTCCCCAGTTAAAGTAGTTTACTCCCAAACATCTTGTAGGTGCCTGTTCACAAGCTCCTTTATAGTCATAAGGAACTACCCAAATATCCTCACCTTTCTCTGCTCTTTGACCAGTAACAACCACTGCTTCTGTAGTATCAATGTGTGAGATCACAACATCTTTACCTGAATCATAGAAGTCATTAACTACTTGTGTAGGATCTAAAGTCATACCCGGTATGTGAAACCAGAAACCAATCCAAGTTATATCAAATTCTATGTCTCCTTCGGCACAATGCTTTGCTCCTAAGTAAGTAGCGTTTGCTAATCTTCTTGTTTCATCATTGACTAATGGTCCTAAGAATCCTATCTTACCAGTTTTAGATTTAATTGCTGCAGCACATCCTGCTATCATTTGTCCATATTCCATTTTACCCATCACATTAGATACATTCTTTAATTCGCTTCGGTAATCTCTACCTACGACTAAAGCACTATCACCTGTAGACCAGACGAAATCAGTGTCTGGATACTTCTCAGCAGCTTCTAATATACCATCTTTCATATCATCTGATGTTGCAAATATGATAGTTGCACCTTGTGATATCATATCTTCAGCGATAGAAGGTATTGTTAAATCTGGTGAGTCAGCAGGATTTACCATATCCACTGTGATCATCTCACCACCTAATTTAGATGCCGCATATTCACCACCTTCGTAGTGGGCTTGTGACCAACCCTTATCGTTTTTTGGACCTACTAGAATCATTCCAATTTTTGATTCTTGTGTTTCCTCTACACTATTACATCCTAAAAATAGGAGTGGTAGCATCGCTAGTAATAGTATTGATTTAAAAAGTTTAGACATCTTGCTCCCCCTTTAGCTCTTTTACAAAAATAGGTTCATCTACTCTTGTAAATGTATGTGTCTGTAGATTATACTTTGTAGCATAAACTTTTATTTGTTTGTCGTCTATTTCGTAGTCAAAGTGTATGTCACCTTTACTATCTAACGCCCCGACTTTTGGCGTATAAATAAATCTACCTTTATTCATTACATGCTATATCCACCACCGTCTCCGGTTGAATAAGTTTTTTTCTGACCTTTAGGAGGTTGGACTTCCTGATCCTCTACATCGTCATCATCTAAAACTTGTATCTCTTGTTTTTTATCTTCTAGAATCTCTCTTTCTGGTAGAGTAGTTTGTGTAGTTGCGGCACTGTAACCACTATATTTTTCTATATCTAGAAATTTATCTATAAGATCTGTTAATTTATCTTTCGCTATTTCTGGATTGTCATCAACTTTATCTTTATCTCCACTACGTTTGTATGGATTAGTCTCTCTCATTGTAGGTGATAAACTACTTGTTGCACCACTTGAATAAGATTTTAACGTAACTAATCCCGGATTCGCAGCAGATACAACTTCATCTTCAGTAGCTTGATCTCTACCTTCTTTTCTAGATTCATCCTTTAAATTTTTGATCTTTTGTTCCATATAATTCTGCTCAATAACTGCATCATTATTATCTTCATCTTGTTTTTTTCCTTTAAATTCAGAAACTTTAGGAGGTTCTTCATCTGTATTAGGTTTTTTCCAATCTAAAACTTTCATGCCTAAATTACCACCATACCCTCTACCAGCAGGATATTGTGATTTAGTCACAGATTTAATTAATTCTGTTAGTTCTTTTGTAGCATTTATAGATTTCTTTTCAGGGGTATATTCTCTAAGAAATCTAGATAATCTTTCTATACCACTTCTTTTATCCTTCTTTCTTTTTATCTCTCTAATATGATTCTTTCTTCTTTTATAGCCTCCGCCACCATAAGTAGGAGTAAAAATACCTGAGTTAGTAGATGTGAATACAGTTCCACCACCACTTCCAAAACCTCCTGAAGTAGCAGCTCCACCGCCGCCACCAGCTCCACCACCTTCTTTAAATAAGGCTTTTTTAGTTTTTTTAGATGCTTGATATCTATCCAACATTCTTCTACCTTTAGCAGCAAGTTTCTGAGCTTGTTGTCTTGTACTAGGTGCAGCTTCACCCCAAGCTCTAGCTGCCAAAGCTAATCTTGTTGGTCGCCCTTTCTTATCCTTCATTGGACCTCTAGGGTTGGTATAGAATCTAGTAAGAAAGCTACCTTTCCTTCTTTTCTTTTCAGGTGTATTTGCTTTTCCTTTTACACCCGGTTTGAGATTAGCACCTTCTTTTCTTTTAAAATATTTACGCCCAGCAGCTGTTAATCCACCTTTTGGACTTTTAATTCTTTTACCTTTATACTTTTGTTTAAGTATATTTAAGTACATATTATCACTCATAGAGTTCCTCCTCATTATCATCAGGCTCCCTCATGTTATTACCTGTTGGATCATAACTTATTGTATTAGTTGCATTAGATGCTAGTGGTCTAAAAGTTGCCTTCTCAACATGCCTTACTCCAGTTGCTCCAACATCTGCTACATAATCTATTCCTCCATCTATAAACCATATCTTAGTTCCATCACCATTGGAACTTTTTACCATAGGAGACTGATAACCTTTATCAGCTAAATCCTCTATCCATGTTTTTGCAAATTTAGCTTCGTAATATTTAGGTCTTGGTCTCATATGTGGAGGTATCTTGTCTAATCCTAAGTCTCTATCTTCGGCTTTATCTTTCCTGTTTTCACCATATGTATCTAAGTCTTTCTCTTTTTTTCTAGTAGGATCAAATTCTCTACCATCATATGCTTTATCTAGTTGTACAGTTTGTATAGCTACTTTATTATACTTCTTAGATCCTGTTAATTCTTGCATTTTATTTTGATAGTCAGAAGAAAGTTGAGTATTTTCTTTATCTACCTCATCTTTTAATAAGACATACTTACCTTCTTTAGTATATCCAAACACATTTGGAAGGATGTACGAATCTAAAGTCATAGTTGTATCCCAAAACTCTGCCTTATTATCTGGATGATTTAATTGTTTTGCTGCATCAGTAGCCATTCGTTTCTGAAAATCTTGAAAATCTCCTTCTGTTTTTATAAAACCTAGACTACCTTTTGCTTTAGACACAAAGTCACTAATGTTTTTAATAGTCATGTTAGTTGCTTTTGAATGTCTAAAACTATGATTTTTAATTACATAACCCTGTTTAACTTTCATAACTGCATTATGATATTTTTGAACAGCACCTTCATCATAAAACTTACCATTCTGTTCAAACACAAAATCATCTTCTTCTTTATTTTTTAAAATAGTTTCTAAACCTTTTGCTAATCCAGCATTTTTTATAGTTCCAGACTGTATAGTCTTCATTTTGCCCGGAAAATTATATTTAATTGTATCACCTGTTACTGATATATGTTTCTTTTTAAATGTAGAAGTTGCATATGATTCTGCTTTTTTAGCGTCTTTTATGCTCTTAAATGTATCATCAGGATTTCCTATCCTAAGCCCTGTTTCCATCATAATACCTGTCATTAAAGCTCTTACATCAGGTTTATCACTGTTATATTGAGTCTCTAACTCTTTATTTAATAAAGGCATCTGTTTTCTTAATGCTTTTATTCTATATTCTTTTTGATCATCTTTTAATGCTTTAATTTCTGGATGTGTATAACCCGGACCTTGAGTTCTACTTAAAGTACCTTTCTCTTTATTTTTAGCTTTATGTTGAAATTCAGCAAACGGATCGTGGCTTATATGTAGTTCATGAACATTAGCTGGCACCGATTTATACGCATTACCATCTTTTTTTGCACGTTCTAGTTCTTCATCTGTATGTCCTGTAAAGTTTTTATGTTTATCAAAATCATCATTTACATGAGGTAATCTAACTTTTTTTTCTCTAAACTTAGGATCTAAAGGATCATGTCCATGAGAGGATATGGGAAACTTTCCGAAATACATAGAGTTAGGATCTGTAACCATACCACCTTCAGATTGAGGTACATTTTCCCAACCCGGTCTACACCATCGTGTAACTTCCTTACCATTTTTATCTCTAAGTTTTTTTGGGACTA
>TARA_R100001591_G_scaffold113820_1_pt1 | contig 16266 bp, 2 predicted proteins | sample TARA_R100001591 | Tara Oceans TARA_R100001591 (sample SAMEA2622725) | marine metagenome | biome: marine biome (ENVO:00000447); feature: surface water layer (ENVO:00002042); material: "saline water (ENVO:00002010), including plankton (ENVO:xxxxxxxx)" | depth 5 m
GGTTCAATGCATTATGAGATCTATACAAGAGATTATGGCACTCAAACGGGCACTTATATCTGTACGATTGACAATTATCATGAAAGTGTTGACCAAATTGACTATTCAACCAGTGAACAACCTGCTGAACACAAGTCTCATAATCTAATTGAACTTGATAATGGTCAATTTGCACTGTATCCGAACAATCGAATGAGAATTTTTGATAATAGTTTGACTCCAGAGGTGCCAAAAGCACCAGATTTCAAGGTTTCGACCGTATATTATCAAGTTGAGAACGGACATGACCGTGATGGCCTTGGAAATGATGAAAATTATTTCTGGAAAACAGCAAAAGAAACAAAAGCCAAGGATGTTGAAATTAATATTGAACCAGAGTTAGGATAAGAGCGTATAAATAAGTTAGATCAAGTACGTTTTAATGCCTCAACAGCGGGTAAGTCAGAGTTTTAAGGATATAAGTATGTCATTTGAGACTAATCCTCTCAATGATGACCTTATTGGTTTAAAAAATTCAAGTGCAATTGCCCGTTCGATAAGAAATATCGTCTTTACAAGGCCTGGAGAAAAATTTTTTCAACCAGAATTTGGTTCAAGAGTATCAGAATCACTTTTTGAGATTGTAGATCAAGTATCTTCACTATCAATTCGTGATGAAATCCGAAATTCAATCATAAATTATGAACCAAGAGTGAAATTATTGAGTGTGGATGTTGTTCCAAATCCGGAAGATAATGAAATGAATGTTACGATAAAGTATGAGATCGTAGGTATTGATATTCCACCACAACAATTAGATTTTGTGTTACTTCCAACTCGATAAATGGCACTCATAAATTTTACAAATCTGGATTTTGAGCAGATTAAATCAACTTTAAGAGATTACATTCAAAGTAATTCAGATTTTACTGACTATGACTTTGAGGGATCTAACTTATCAACTATTTTAGACGTATTAGCTTACAATACTTACATCACATCGTATAATGCAAACATGGTATCGAATGAAGTTTTCATCGATTCCGCAACTTTACGTGAAAATGTAGTTTCTTTAGCTAGAAATATTGGTTATGTGCCTCGATCAAAGAAATCTTCAAGAACAAATATTAATTTTTTCGTTGATTTGTCAGATATTTCACCAACTCCGGCAAATTTAACTCTAAAAGCAGGCCCTGTGGCGAGCACGGGAGGTCAATTTAACAATCAATCGTTCGTTTTTGGTATTCCAGAGGACATAACCGTGTCTGTAATTGATGGAATTGCAAATTTTGATAGTATTGAGGTATATGAGGGAACATATTTAAGTCAAAGTTACGTATTTTCTACTAGAAATCCATTTCAAAAGTTTATTTTACCAAATAGTGGAATTGATTTGGACAGTTTAGTCGTAAATGTTCGTCCATCATCACAATCGTCAGTTAGAACCACTTATAATCGACATGACAGTCTTTTTGATAATGATACTGGTACAACAATTAATGGTAATTCAAATATTTACTTCATTCAAGAGGTTGAAAGTGAAAGATATGAGGTAATTTTTGGTGATGGTATATTTGGAAAAAAACTACAAGATGGAAATGTGGTGGAAGTTACATATATTACAACTAATGGATCAGATGGTAACGGTATAAGTAATTTTACATTTTCTGGATCACTATCATTTGTAAGAAACTCTGTTGAAATATTTGTAACAAGTGGAATATCTTTATTAACAAGTGAAGGTTCATCAAGTGGTGGTGAGAGTATCGAAAATATTGATTCAATTCGTAAATATGCACCACAAATTTACGCAACACAAAACAGAGCTTTAAGTGCAAATGATTACGAAGTTTTAATTCCTAATAAAATCTATCCAGAAGCTGAATCAATATCTGTTTACGGTGGTGAGGATCTTGTTCCACCTCAATATGGTAAGGTTTTTATTAGTATTAAACCAAGAAATGGTGATTTTGTACCGAATTTAATAAAACAAAATATCAAAAGGGACTTAAAAAAATATGCAGTTGCTGGAATTGTCCCTGAGATATTAGATTTAAAATATTTGTTTATTGAAACAAACAGTAAAGTTTATTACAACACAAATTTAGCACCAAGTGCCTCATTCGTATCAACGATCGTACAGAGGAATTTAACAACATACGCTAACTCTTCACAATTAAACAAATACGGTGCTCGATTAAAGTATAGTAAATTACTAAAAGTAATTGATGAAAGCCATGAATCAATAACTTCTAATATCACAACTGTTGAGATGAGAAGGGATCTTCGTTTAGCTGTAAATCAACCAGCTGAATATGCGATTGATTTTGGAAATCAATTTCATATAAAATCGATGACCGGATATAATATTCGATCAAGTGCATTTAGAGTTATAAACATAAGTTCTGATGTGTATTTGTTTGACACACCTGATATAAGTGGTGAAAAAGGTCAAGTTGGTTTATTCTCACTCACTGAAGGATCATCTACACCGATTATTCAAAGAAAAAATATCGGAGTCATAAATTATAAGACAGGACGCATCACTTTAGATCCAATAAATATAGTATCAGGTAAAACAAAAGACAACGTTCAAATTATGGAAATATCTGTAAGTCCAGAATCGAATGATGTTATTGGATTACAGGATCTATATCTTCAATTAGATAGTAGCGTTGTTGAAATGGTCGTGGATCAGATCAGCTCTGGTAGTGATCCTTCAGGATCAACATATACAGTAACCACAAGTTACAAAAACGGAAGCATCGTTAGATAGCAGATGTCAGAAAAAAGAATTAAATTAAATCAAATTGTAAAAAGTCAATTACCCTCTTATGTCAAAGAGGATTTTCCGCTTGTTGGTGAATTTTTGTCTCAATATTATACAGGACAAGAATATCAAGGTGGGCCAATTGATTTAATTCAAAATATTGACTCTTATATAAAATTAAGTGAATGTGGTAACTTAATCAAATCAACAAATACGACTACAAAAGTTGGAGTAACGACTTCAACTATTTTTGTTTCCAACACAACAGGATTTCCTGATAATTATGGTATATTAAAGATTAATGATGAAATTATAACTTATGAAAACAAAACAGATAATAGTTTCACAAACTGTGTAAGAGGTTTTAGTGGAATAACATCTTTTCGTAACCAATCAGATCCCGAAAATCTTGTTTTTTCAAGTTCTACAGCTGAAAATCATGAAAATGATGCTGTTGTCGAAAATTTAAGTGTTTTATTTCTTGATGAATTTTTAAAAAAAGCAAAAAAACAATTTTTATACGGTTTTGAAAAAGATTTAAATGAAAATTTAAATAAACCTCAGTTTATTCGTCAATCAAAAGATTTTTATTCAACACGGGGAACTGACGAATCTTTTAAAATTCTTTTTGGTGCTTTATATGGGGAAAAAGTTGATATAATTCGTCCAATTGAAAATGTTATATCACCATCTAATGCAAATTATCAAAAAACAAGGGATATAATAGTTGAACCATATGTTGGTGATCCAGAAGATCTTTTAAATAAGACACTTTTTCAAGATGATTTTGAAAATGTGTCAAAAGCATACGCACCAGTTGGAGCAGTTGAAAAAATAGCTGTTGGAATAATTACAAATACATTTTATAAAATAAGTCTTGATGGATCTCAGGTTGTTCCTGACGGATCTACAAGTATGATATATGGTGAATTTTCTCCACATGCAAAAACAAAGATCATAGGTGAGGTTGGCATAGCTCAAACTTTTATCGATGTTGATTCCACTTTGGGATTCCCTAATTCTGGAACATTATCATTTTTATATAAAAATGGGACATCTGGTGTATGCACATATGCAGAAAAAACAATTAATCAATTTTTAGGAATTAATACAACAGGAATAACCACATCGATTGCAGATAATACATCCATTGATCAAAATACTTTTGCTTATTCTGGTGATGTTCAAGTAAAGATAAGAAATGTTTTAAACAATTTTATAATACCACCTCTGGTTAATAATCAAGTAGCAAATAGTAAAATAAAAATAAAAAATTTAGGTAAAGTTGGTGAAAGTGTAAAAGAAAATAATTGGTTATTTAACACAGCACAAAGTTATGTGGTTGAAAAACTTGAAATTATTGATAGCACAAACAACACTTTTAAATTAACAACTAAGGATACAAATATTTTAAGAATAGGTGATAAAATAACAACTCATGAAACTTTAGCTTCGGGATCTCAGTGGGGTGATAATATAACAGATACTTTTGATCCTGCTTCAAATAAATTATATGTTGTAAATGATGTATTCAATAATAAAGAGTGTTTAATTTCGGGAACTGGAATTAATGATCCTCGTAAAATTACAAAAGTAACTAGGAGAATTTCCAAGGTTGATTCAGATATTCATTCAGATTTAAATATTTTTACCGCAAATATTCAAAATATATACACGAAACCTGACGGTGGTTTAGTAAATGGAGTGAAATATTTTGGGCCATCACATGAACATCCAACAAAGGGAGTTCAAATGGTTGGTGCTAGACACGTTCCGTTTCCACATGCAACCATAACACCAATTGAAGGTCAAAATAAAGTATATGTTGCATCATCATCTTTACCATTTACTGGTGTCACAAAATTAAATCCAAAAACTCAAAAATTAACTTTTGGTGGAACATATAATTTAAACGATGAAGAGATAAAAATATCTGATCAGGTCGATCATAACTTTTTTACAGGGGATGCTGTTTATTATACACCACAAAAAGGATCTGTTAATACGATTGACTCTGAGGGTAATGTAATAACTCAAGAGTTTATCATTAGTCGATTATTCCCAGAGGGTTTATATTATGTAAAAAGAATTGATTCCAATACTGTAAAGTTAGCTAAAAGTCAATCTGATATTTACAGTGGCATATTTGCAAAAGTAACTCCGGACGGAGGAGTTGATAATGTTACAATATCATCAAATGATATTGAAAAGTTTTACTTTAATGGTAAAAAAATAAGACCTCAAAAATTAATAAGAGAAATACTAACTCCTGTTAAAGATGGTAAAAAACATGAAACATCTCCAGGCTATACTGGTATACTTGTTGATGGTGTAGAAGTTTTAAATTATAAATCAAAAAATTTTGTTCACTATGGTGAATTAAAATCAATTAATATTGTAGATGGTGGAGAAAAATATGATATTATAAATCCACCTGTATTATCAATTGAAGACACTGTAGGTAGTGGTGCTACCGGTGTTTGTGCTGTAAGAGGGACACTAGAGGATATTCGCATATTAGATTCTGGATTTGATTATATTGAAGAACCAATTATCAAAATAACAGGTGGAAATGGATTAGGAGCTAACGCAGTGGCGAAGCTCAATGCAAAACCTTATGAGATTATTTTTAATGGAGATGGTGTTGGTCTTGGGACAGTAAAATTAGACACTGCTGGTATTAATACCTCTTCAATAGGATTTACTACCTATCATAAGTTTAGACCGGGTGAGAGGGTCATATACGACCCTTTGGGAGGCATTCCCCTTGTTGGTTTATCAACAGATTCTTTATATTACGTTTCTTCTGTATCTGAATATACCATTCAATTACATAAAACTTATGATGATGCAACTTCTGGTATCAACACGATTTCATTTACAAATTTTGGATCTGGTGTTCAATCCTTCAAATCATTAAATGGAAAATCAATATTAAGTTCAATCGTAATATTAGATAAAGGATCAGGATATGAAAATAAATCAAGATCTTGTGCATCCCTCGGTATTAATACATCTCTAAACACAGTTACTATTAAAAATCATGATTATAAAAATGGAGAAATTTTGCAATACTCTGTTGATGGAACAGTAGTTGATGGATTATCTACAAATAAAAATTACTATGTAACAGTAATTGATAATGATACTTTTAAATTATCAGAGGTTGGCACTGGATCTACAGACAAACGATTTTTCTATGATACAAAACAATTCAATGAATTTAGAAATACAGGAGTCGGAACTCATAGTTTTAATTATGAACCAATATCAGTTGAAGTAATAGGTAAAGTTGGAATATCATCAATCGCTGGAAAAACATTTGAAGCTGTTGTTCAACCTATTTTTAGAGGTGAAATTACAAGTGTTGATTTGACAAAAACAGGTGTTGGATACGGTGCATCTGAAATTTTAAACTTTGTTAGATCACCTAAAGTCAATTTGTACTCAGGTAAAGATGCAGTTATAACTCCTGTAGTGGCTAATGGAAGAATAGTTGATGTAAGTGTGAGTTATGGTGGAACTGATTATAATTCACCTCCAGATTTAGTAGTATTAGGAATAGGTTCGGATGCTAAATTAACTCCAGAATTAAATTCATCAGGTAATATAATTTCAGTTAATATTCAAAGCAGTGGAATCGGTTATGGAGTAACATCGACCTCAGTAAGAGTAGAACCTTCAGGAAAAGGAATTAAATTTAATCCAGAACTTCAAAAATGGAGAGTAAATGAATTTAGAAAAAATTTATCAAATTTAAATGATGATGATGTATTCATAAGCACACCAACTAATCGTCTTTTTGAATTACAGTGTTCTTATGTTTATGCCCCTAGAAATTTAAGAAGAATATCATATGCAAATGATCCGGATGGTAATATTTTATATGGTAAAAAAGATTTAACACTCATTAATAACGTTGAAAGTAATAGCGATCAACACTCACCAATCATTGGTTGGGCTTACGATGGTAATCCAATTTATGGGCCATATGGTTACTCAACAAGAACTGGTGGTAGCATAGTTCAATTGAAATCTGGATACGTAGATGAAACTATAAAAAAATTCAATAGACCTCCGGTAAGTGTATTTCCACCTGAGTTTTTTGTGGAGGATTTTACATATAAAACATCAAGTGATGAAAGTGTTTTAGATGAAAATAATGGTAGATTTTGTATAACTCCTGAGTATCCAAATGGAACTTATGCTTACTTCACAACGTTAGATTCAACTGCTGCATCGGATGGTATATTTAAAAACTTTAAAAAACCTAAGTTCCCATATTTAATTGGAAATGAATTTCATTCAGTACCAAATAAATTTAACTTTAGTAGATTATCAAATCAGGAAGATTTTGATTTAAATAAATCAAACTCAATAAGAAATGTTTTACCATATTCATTTAATAAAGATTTTAGTGGATACGACTACGTAAGAGAGTCTTATAAATTTGTTAATCAAGATACTAATATTGATTTTGCTGAAAAAGGTAAAGTGGATAGTATTGGAATTACTTCTGGTGGAAGAAATTATAGAATTAACGATAGAGTTGTTTTTGATCCTAGTGTTGATAGTTCTTTTAAAGCAGATGGAAAGATTACATTACTAAATGGAGTATCAATATCTGAAATAAACGTTGATAGCACAAAAATTTCAAATATTGAGTTTTATCGCCAAACCACAAATACTTTTGTTGGTATTGCATCAACCGCTTTAAATTTAAAGAATAATACAAAAGTAAGAGTGGGTGGACTTACCACAACAACATCATTTTTAGAGGGTGCTTATAACATTGGAGTGAGTTCATCTAAATTAGTTTTGACACAAGGAATAGGGACTGCCACAGCCACTGGTATCGTGACCTTCTTTAATATTTCTGGTAATTTATCTGATGTAAGAGAAAATGATATATTCAAAGTTGGAGTTGGAACAGAACAAATAAAAGTTCTTAATGTTGATCGATTATCATCAAGACTTAGAGTTCTTAGATCAGTTAATTCTACAACTGGTGTTTCTCATACAGCTTCAGTTGTTTTAGAAAGTATTCCAAGAAGATTTACCATAAACACAGGGGTAAATACTACATCTAAATTAAAACAAAATAAAGAATTTTTCTTTAATCCACAAGAAAGTTTAGGTTTAGGAACACTTCCAACAAGTGGTGTTGGTGGCGTTGGAATTGGAAGCACGATAGTTTTTTCAAATCCCGGAACAGGGTTAACTCAAATATTTGCACCAACACAATCAATTTATCTGCCTAATCATGGACTTGAAACTGGTGATGAAGTTGTTTATGAATTAAACAAATTAAGTGGATCAGAACAATCACCATTAGTTAAATTCACCAATCTTCCACCCACAGTAAATACGTTTTTGGGTGTTGGTGTAACTTTATTTGTAGCAAGAAAATCAGTTGACTTTATAGGATTATCCACAATCCCAGTTGGAGTAGGATCAACTGGAGGATTTGTTGGATTTGCGACAAATGGTTCTTTTGTACCCATAGGAACAGGAAATGCGACACAACCACAATTTGATTTACTTTATTTTCTTAACTCAGGTATAGGGTCAATTCATAGTTTGAGAACACAATTTCCTGTGGTAAAAGGTGAGTTAGAAAAAAATGTAGTTACGGTTGTTGGATCTGGAACACACGGACTTTTAACTAATGATACAGTTTTTATTGATGTTAAATCAGGTTTAACTACAACGGTAACGGTTAAGTACAATAAAGATAATCGTAAAGCAGTATTCAATCCTTTAAACTTTGTGGCAGCTGGAATAGTAACTGCTGGATTTTCAACGAACACCACAGGAAAAGTTCCAAGTTCAATTGAAATAAAAGAACATGATTTTGTCACAGGTCAAAAGGTAATTCATACTTCAGATGGGCCAGCTTTAGGATTAATTAATAACAAAGAATATTATGTGTATGTCGTTGATTCCGATACTATTAAGTTAGTTCACAACAAATATGAATTATCACAAACTACTCCTAAATTTGTTGGAATCACCTCAGCCGGAGATGGCACCCTATCATTAATTAACCCTCCTTTCAACTTTTATAGAAATTCTAATGTTGTGTTTGATTTATCAGATGAATCTTTATCTTATACTCAAAGTGCAACAAAATATGCAGCATTTTATTTTGATTTTTATAAAGATAATAGATTTTCGGAAATATTTGAAACTACTGGATCATCAATAACATTTGATGTTTCTAGGACAGGAACAATCGGAGTCACTGGAGACGCTAAAGTAACGTTAAAAATAAAAGATGACACTCCAACTACTTTATACTATAAATTATCACCAGTTGAAGTATCGGATAATTTAACAGAGAATAAGGATATTGTTGCAGACGATGATGTTAATTTAAACAATCAAATTTCTATTTTAGATAGCAAATTTAACGGAAGATTTGATATCATATCAACCGGATCCACAACCTTTACTTATGATATTGATACTTATCCAGAATCAGGTTCATACTCCTCAACAAATTCTAAATTAAGGTTCACAACAATTTCAACAAGTGCTTATGGTAGTGTTGAACAAATAACAATTACAGATGGTGGTGGTGGGTATAAAGAATTACCCGGTATAACAACTATAACATCAGATCTTGGTGTAGGAGCAGTTATAGAGCCTTTCTCAGTTAGTGTTGGTAAACCTACAAAAGTATCTTTATCAAATATTGGATTTGATTATCCTAATGACATAACCTTAAGACCTGAAGCTTTATTTCCACAAGTTTTAAGAATAACACCTTTAACTGGTTTTAGATCAATCGGTATCACATCTTTTGGAAGAGGTTATATCACAAATCCAAGTTTAGTGGTAATTGATGGTGTAACAAAAAAAGAAATAACTGATGTTGATTTGAGATATAATCCAAATGAAGAAATAGTCGAAATTTTAGAAAATTCAGAATCTCTCAATAATGCTCCACCTACAATCATACCCATTGGTAACTCAAATGGTATTAGAGCGAAAAATTTTGAATATAATTCATCAACACAAGAGGTCACTGTTACTTTAAAAAATTCATTTAGTGGCACTTTAAATGCTATAGGTGAATATATTGATCCATTCCCATTTACCGTTGGTGACAAAGTATTAGTTGAAAAGGCAAGCGTTGGTGTGGGTTCAACTGGATTAGGATATAATTCTGATCAATATGACTATGCGTTATTCCCAGTAACTGCAGTTCATCCAAACTACGGTGGAATTGGAATAGTTACTTACAGCATGGCTGAATATCTGGAAAAAGACACAGAATTTCCCGGTGTTTTTAATTTAGTTAAGTCTGCAGCAACGCTCATTCCTGATAAATGGTTCCCACAGTTTGATATTGTCTTACAACCAAATGATTTTAGAATTGATGATGAAATTCAAAGTATAGATTCTTCTGGTCTTCTTATCAAGGGAACAGTGGCTGATTGGAATAATTCAAGTAAATATTTAACGGTAGAAAGCACAAGAGAATTTGAAGTTGGTAGAATTGTTGAACAAGTAAAATTTAGAGGAGAGAGAATTGGAAGTAAGGAGTATTCTTCCCCTACCGGTGCAAAAGGAATTATAAAAGAAGTTATATCATACAAATCAAAATATAATTTAGATTATTTTTCAATCGTAGAAAATGGTTGGGAATTAGAAACTGGATTTTTAAATAATGAACAACAGCGTGTTCATGATAATGATTACTACCATGCGTTTTCATACGCGATAAAATCCAAAGTTCAAGTGAGTGAATGGGAAGATACTGTTAGTTCTCTTAATCACACTTCAGGATTTAAAAAATTTAGCAATCTGCAAGTTGAATCAAAATTATCAGATTCAAGAGATGATGATTTAATTGTAAGACCTGTTGACGGAACAACGATATTAGTTGAATTAGTAGGTAAAGAAAGTTTACAATCATTCCATGATTTTGATTTAGCCTCTGAAAATTACATAACAGGTGCAGTTAAACCATATTCTGATGAAATTAATTTCAAAACAAGATTATTAACGGATTACTCTGAATCTGTTTCTAACAGAGTTGTTACAATAGATGATTTTAGTAATTTATTTAACAACAACGCAAGATCAACTCCTTTTGCAGATGTTTATAGAAACAGATTAGATGATGGTCGAGTTCAGTTCTTTGTGGCTTACATTCAAGACAGATTATTTACAGGTGAAAGACAAATCATGATAGTTAACACACTACATGATACTGGTCGTGGATTAACAATGATGAATCAGTATGGTTCTGTTGAAACCACTTTAGATTTGGGATCATTTGATTTTGTCATAGATGGTGTTGAGTCTGTCCTTAGATTTTTCCCCCATAAATCTAGAATTAATGATTATAATGTCATATTATGGTCTTACCAAATTGATAAAAACCAATTAGGTGTAACCACAACAAATGTTGCAACAGCAACCACATCTATTCCTGCTGAACCATTTAATCCATCAACATCTGAGGGTTTAAACGGATCTCTCGTTAGCATTCAATCAACATGTGTTTCAGTTGCTGGTGGTGCTGCTGGTACGGTGTTTACTCTTGCTGGTATTGGAACAACAGTTTCTGGACATAGATCAGCAAAATTATTTGTAAGTGTTGAAGGTAGTGATGGTAGTGTTGAATATGATCAAGTTAGTGTAATTCATGATGGCACAAATGTGGGATTCCAAGAATATGGTCAATTGACAGTTCATTCAAGTGATGCATATTCATCAACTGGTAACATTGGCACTTTCTTCCCATTAGTTGTTGGGAATGATCTTGTGGTCAGATACACCCCAGATGCTGGTTTAACAACAGCTTTTATAAATGCAACTGCAATTGGAATTGCAACTGAAGGATATATTGGTATTGGATCTTATGATATGGCATATGCAGAGATGTCTGCACAGAGCACTGGTATCTCATCATCTTCGACACCAGTTGCAGTTGGTATCGCAAGTTACGGAGATGCTTATGATGCTGCATATTGTATCGTCCAAATAGCTGATAAATTGAATGGAAGTTATGAATTAGCAGAGGTAATAATAATTGATGATTTTACAGATGATGATAATGTTTACTTAACTGAGTTTGGTAATGTAAAAGTTGGCACAGCGTTCGCTGGTTTAGGAACAATAAGTGGTAGAAGAACCTCTGATAATGTTACTGAAATAACATTTGTACCAAATGCTGGAATTGGAGTTTCCATAACAACATTCCTTAACTCTTTAAGAGTAGAGGAAAATACTGAATTATTACCAGCAGATGCAACTAGAGATGTTGGTGGCGAAGCTGTTAAAGATTTACAAAACGCCTCTATAGAAAGTGGATTTGCACAATATGAAGGAACAGAATCAGCGATAAAAACTAAATTTGCTCTTGAACATAATGGTGATCCTATATTTAAAAAACCTTATGATGGATCAACTTCAACTGTGGTTGATATAACAAATAACACAATTACTTTACCTAATCACTTCTTTGTAAGTGGTGAGGAGGTGTCATATGCACATACCGATAGAAGAACTGGAATTTCATCTGCAATAGGAATAGCATCAACCTCATTCCCATCTTTAGGTATTACTACATCATTATTACCATCCTCATTATTCATTATTAAAAAAGGTGAAGATAAAGTTCAATTAGCAAGAACAGCAGAAGATGCGTTGAAAGAGGTCGCAGTTCCTCTTGACTTGACACATGTTGGAATTGGAACATCACATACATTTACTGGTAAAAATCCTAATACAAGAGTATTAGTTGCAATTGATAATTATCTACAATCACCAATTGCTGGCACATCAGTTACAACAACTCTTGACAGAGCTGCTGATAAATCTCAAGATGTAATATTCTTCACAGGAATTACATCATTCTTTGGTGCTGATAATATTCGTGTAAGTAGTGGTAATACAAGTGAAGTGATGAAGATATTGTCAGTTGGAATTGGCACAACAAATGGAATTAAAGTAAGAAGACAAAGACTAGGAACAACAATTGCAGGATTCCCAACTGGATCACTTGTCGAAAAAATACGAGGTAATTATAATATTGTTGAAAACGAAATTGCGTTTGCAGAGGCACCTCCCGGAAAAAATCCAATTGGATCAACAACAAATCCACCTAGTGAGAGAGATTTTGTTGGAATAACCACTTCTTCTAGTTTCCAAGGTAGAGTATTTACTCGATCTGGTATTACTAATGGAAATACTGAAACTTATGTTAGTAATCATTTGTATGATGATTTAACATCTGATTTTAATGGTAAAAATAGACAATATGCACTTACTGTAGATAAAGCACAGAAAACAGGTATCGCAACTAACAACGCTTTGATACTTATAAATGGTGTTCTTCAAGCTCCCGGATCAAATGGTAATTTTGAATTAGACACAGTAGGATCTGGAACAACAATTACTTGGACTGGTGCTGCAAGTTCAGTGGCAAGAGACATCAATACAGCTGGAATACCTGTTGGTGGAGTAATTATATCTGTCGCATCAACAAGTGGTTTTGGATATCAACCATTAGTTTCAGCTGGTGGAACTGCTGTGGTATCACTAGCAGGAACAATCAATAGTGTAAGTATAGGTAATACAGGTTCTGGTTATAGATCAGGCATTCAAACAGTGTCTGTAGGTTTGCAAACTGAGGGATTTGATCACTCTGGTATCACAACCATTGGTCTTGCTAATGTTAGTGGTGGTCATGTTACTGATGTGACTATTACCAACCCACAATTCTTCTACAAACCAAGAGATATTTACAATGTTGGATATTCTTCGATCACTGGTATAACAACCATAACCACAGCATTTGCACATAATTTATCCGTTGGAAATGAAGTGGTTGTATCTGGTATTGCATTCACATGTGACTACGCCCCAGCTGTCGGAGTGCAGAGTGCAAATTATGATAACACCACTGGTATCATGACGGTAACTACACTTGCTGCTCATGGATTATCTACAACTGGTAAGAGCAGTGATGTAATATTAACTGGTTTGGCATTTACATGCGGACTTGGTGCGACAGTAAATCATATCTATCCAAGAAACAGAGATCGTTTCTTTGACACTGCAATATCCGTTGCATCAACAACAGCAACAACCATAACTTTAGATGTATCAAAATCTCCTATTGGTCAACAATATACTCATAGATTTATAGGTGCTGCAAGTAGTGCTGTGATACAAGGTGGTGATTATTCTCATACATTCCGATATGCACTTCCAAATGCAGTGACAACAGGTGTTGGAACTCAGTTTACGCCAACTAATGCGACATATAACGCATCAACTGGAGTATTTGTAATATCAATACCAAGTCATGGTTTATCAACAAATGATACTGTTGGTATTGGCACGAGTTCGATTGTCTTCTCTTGCGAGATGGATCATTATGGAAGTGATCATCCATATCCAAGACCGACTGATCCGATAGCTGGCATACAAACTGCAATCACTGCTGTAACCACTAATACCATAACAATAAACGTAGGTAAGTCTGAATTAAACTTCTACGATGTATCTGACGCAACATATGCTGCTGATACTGGTGTATTAGTTCTTACAATAGGTTCTCATACCCTATTACCGGGAAGAAGTATAAAACTTAAAAAAGAATCATTAAGATTTACCTGCTCTAAAAATAATTTTGCAACTCAACATAAGTATCCACGAGAGGGTGATCCTGTATTTGATGGAACACCCGTGGTTGGTGTTGCGAGTGCTACTCAATTCACAATAAATGCTGGCATATCTACTGTTCCTACAGATTACGTTTCTGGTGGATTCATACAACCAGCGATAATCGCACCAAGAGCGAATAATAACTCACCAAGTGGTCAAGATGTAGCTTTTGATGGATCAACAGTGTTAAGAGTTTTAAGTGCAACAGAGTTTGAAATTAATAGTGGTATTTCAACAAGAGCTCATTTGTACGCAAGAGGTGGTAGAGTTGATCAATTAACAAAAATTGTTATAGATGATCCATTATCATATAACGATATGCAGTTAATTCATAGCGTAACTAGCCCCGGAACAGCAGGTTCAGAGGCAAGAGCAGATGTTGTTGTGAGTCAAGGTTCAACTATAATGGACTTTAAGATTACAAATACTGGATATGGATATGGTATTAGTGAAATATTAACACTTCCCCTTACAGGTTCAGCTGGCATCCCAACGACACCTAATTTTGTTGATAATCAAGAATTTAGAATTACTGTCAATGATGTAGCAAGTGATCAATTCAGTGGATGGTCTGTTGGTCAACTTCAAGTTTTAGATGATTTTTCAAATTTATTTGATGGATCAAGACGAACCTTCCCAATAACAGTTGCTGGTGATTCACTTTCAATTCAAGCAACACCCGGATCAACGGTCACAGTTCAAGATACTCTTTTCATATTTGTTAATGATATACTTCAGATACCCGGTGAATCTTATACTTTCCTTGGTGGAAGTAACATAACTTTTGATGAGGCACCTAAATTTGAAGATACACTTAAAATATTATTCTACCGTGGAACTGGTGGTGCTGATGTTGTTGACAGAGAGGTAATTGAAACTGTTAAAGTTGGTGATGATCTTACTCTCGGATATCACAGTAAACTTAATCAGGAAAGATGGTTACAAGAGAAGAAAAGAGGTGTTTTAGAAATCACATCAGTTAATTCAGTTGACACCACAACTTATGATGAGGAGGGGTTATTTGAAGATACTAGAGTTTTCCGTCCAGTAGTTTGGACATTACAAACTGAGGATAAATTCATTGAGGGTAAATTTATATACAAGGATAGAGATTTGTACAAAGGAAATATTTTCCCAACAACAAATCTCATACAGTCAGTGGGAGTTGGTACTACAATAGCGTATGTCACTGGTGTAAGACCATTCTTTAATGCTAAAAATGAAAACGCAGTATCAACAGAATTTCAAAAAAATATTGTTATAGTGAATAATGTTGAAAGATTATCAGCTGCTGCTACTGCTATCGTTTCTGCTGCTGGAACAATTTCTTCAGTAGCAATTTCTACTGGAGGTAGGGGATATGATAGTGCTCCAACGGTAACAATTCAAAATCCAGTTGGATTAGGGACAACTGCCCGTGCAGAAGCGACAGCATCAATTACTAATGGTGTTGTAACAGGTATAACTGTTTCAACTGCTGGAACACAATATAGTGATGCAAATCCACCAGTTGTTCTTATAGGGGCTGACCCTGTTCTTGAAGAAACTAATTCTGTAAAATCATATGCAGGTGATCATGGTATTATCACTGGTATTGGAACAACCTCATTAGCTGGAGTTGCTGTAACTGGATTAGTATTTGATTTAGTGATTCCATCTGATTCATTCCTTAGAAATTCTGATATTACACAAGGAACAACAGGTTCAGGTGCTAATAGTGGTATAGTTACATCTGGTTTAAATGTTGGCGATTTCTTCATTGTAAGTAACTCTAATGTGGGTCATGGATTAACATCACTAAATACTGATGGCAGTGCTGTAGGTGTCGG
>TARA_R100001591_G_scaffold12544_1_pt1 | contig 16189 bp, 28 predicted proteins | sample TARA_R100001591 | Tara Oceans TARA_R100001591 (sample SAMEA2622725) | marine metagenome | biome: marine biome (ENVO:00000447); feature: surface water layer (ENVO:00002042); material: "saline water (ENVO:00002010), including plankton (ENVO:xxxxxxxx)" | depth 5 m
CAATGCTCGTAAGCCTCGTTATCCACAACAACTTATGGAGGAATAAAGATGGAATATATGAACATAAAAGTCAAATGGGGTAATCTTATCCATAATGACAATACAATAAAAAGAACGATAACTACTTTCTTTTCTTCAAAAGAAGATATGAAAGAAGCATGGAGTAAACGAAATAACGATTCTAATTGTATTTTAAACATTATTTCCATGTCTATGACCATCTCTGAATATGTTCCTGCAGAGGAATATTTTAATTGGGAGGAATAAAAATGAAAACAGTAAAAGTAATTTGTAGTAATAATAAATGTAAGAAGGTCTTTGAATCAAAAGCAAACAACGGTTTCCCAGAACAGAGTTTCTGTGAAGGCTATTGCCGTAATCACGCACGATATGGGAGGGTTTCTTATGGACTCTTGTGAAAAGTGTGAAGGAAAACTTTGGTATGTTGTTCCAAACTATCAGCATGATGTTCTTGAAAGAATTGAATGTTTTGATTGTTTGGCGCATATGCAATACAAAGACCACTTGGTTGAACAATTGTCTAAGATGATTGTCAGCGCAAGTCCACAACGCTTGGCTTTGCTTCTGTCTGAATTTATTGTTCAAGGAGCAGATAAAAGCGCAGTTGATGATTTGGGAAGGATTGAAAATATCATTCATACCAAGAACATCAACGAAGCCTTTTTAATAGGGGGCTTTTATAGCAAAGACTGAGAATGGTGGCTCACATGGGCGTATGGTGTAATAGGATAGCATTTTGGCCTTCTAAGCCGAAGATTCGGGTTCAAATCCTGATACGCCCGCCACTATTTTTGCGTTCTTTATAAGTAGTCGTGGGACTCACTTTCACGGCTCTCATAAAATGAAAATGAGGAAGAAATATGTTTACAAAAAGAAATATTATTGAAACGGCTGTTATCAATGAATTTATCAGGTATAATCGTTTATCACCAGATGAAATCTTTGAAGCAATCGTAGCACATGGTCTTGATGAACCATTGGAACGAACACCAACTAATTTTATTCGTTCTGTATGTATCACAATTCAGCGAGCATTTAGGAAACACGACATTCGTTTCTTTACTTTCAATGCTCAATTGAATTCTATTCATCAATACCAAATGACGAATGAAGCAAGAATGTTCTGTGAAGAACATTTACAACAACCTATCTATGATGAAAACGGTGAATTTGAATCTAATTATGTTCAACACCCCGATTCATTAAAAGCAAAATGGAGGATGCTAATATGACCACACCCTTTTTAAAACCAAGACCAAATGTAGAATTTAGAATTATTGATACTGATGAAATGCCGCCGATTGTGATTACTCAAAACGAAGAAGACCAACCAAAAGTGGTAATCAATATGTATCATAAACTATGGATTAGTCTTAATCGCCGTGTAATTGCAGGGATTATTGAAGGACTACAAGAAAAGATGGATGATATTCTAACTGGATATTTGAAAGAACAATATAACTTTGAGAAAGAGGACAGGGAATTTCTATGAGGAGAAAGGTTTTAATTTCTGCTAACAACCATGAACATATAAATGCAAGGAGTAATTTGGACATTACTTCTGTCAAACGCCGATTAGGTGAAGGTAAGTGGGATAAAGTTTTAAAAGAGCGAATGGTGGAACTATCCGTAGCAGATGATTACGAAGAAGCAAAACATGAATGGATTGCTACTGGTGAAGTCTTTTGGTCGGATTATTATGTTCCTCAAGAAAGAATGCCCGAATGGATTACTAATTCCAGAAACGGATATGGTAAGTGTCTTTGTGGACACCGAATCAAATATCATTTCCGTATTGAAAATACAGAGAATGGAAATGTTGAATGCGTTGGTAGCGACCACATCAATTCATATTTGATTGTTCGTCAAATTTCACAGGAGTTGAGTATTCCTGCTGACATGATTACTGATGAACAAATTAAGGAGTGGATTGATGTTCGTATTAAGTCCATGAAAGCAGAAGCATGGTGGACTGAACAGGGTCAAGCATTTGAAATGATGTTTGAAGCGGTTCGTGAATTAGACTTGTATTACAATGTTCACCAAAAGGGTGGGCAATATTGGGATGCTGAAATTGAAGAGAACCGAGACATTACCACTATTCGTAAGCGAGCAGAAGGTAAATTCGGTCAAACTGGATATAAAATGGCTTCTATTGTTTGGCGTTGGAATCACCCAGATAACCCAAAGAACCAACAAACAGTTCATGGCTATCCAAATGATAATTTGATGAAAGACCTTGCTTTGTTCTATGTGAAATCAACTGAACTATCTCTTGAATTCTTAGCAGAAAAGAAGAGAATTGAAGAGAAGAAAGCGGCAATAGCCCGACGAAAGCAGGAAATAATTGAACGCCGTCGCCGTCAAGAAGCCGAAAGACAGGCAAGAATGGAAGAACGCCGCCGATACCTTGAGTCTCCTGAATATCAGGAAAAACTTCGTATTGAACGAGAAAGACAGGAAAGACTTGAGCGTGAACGAGAAGAACGCCGATTGGAAGCGTTTAGAAAGGAACAGTTAGAATACAAACTGTTTCTTCGTAAGCAAAGCCGAACCTTCCGTTTCGGTTGCGCTCAGTTCAATATGCCCATGTTTGATGAAACTTGGGCATCTCATTCTAATGAGTTAAAATTGCTTGCTAGAATTAAAGAAAGGATGGAAGAGAGAAAATCTCTTTCTGATAGCGACATTCGTTTCTTACACGAAAAGTATAATGAAATGAAACCTACGGAAACGCAACTTCTTAACCTAAAAGCCCTCGGTTATGAAGAAAAGGTGAAAACCAAATATGAGGCAATTGAAATAATTAAAAAACTAAAAGGTGAATAAAATGGAAAAAGATACGAAAATTGGATTGGCTTTGGTATTGGGAAGTATTGCTATCCCTGTGATTGGAGGCTTTATTGCCTCATACATCATCGGCATTGGCGACCACCCCCTTGAATGAAGCCCTTTATATATGATTGAGGATAGGAAAGAATGCAACAGGAGTTGATATTATGATTAGACTAAGAATTTTGAATGAAACAGGACATACAGACTTAATGCTCGCTTCATCTGAAGTGATTGAGCAAATTGGCGACCATCCGACCCATTGGGTTTTTATTGACGGAGAAATGGTTGCTAGAGAAAGTATTGCAGGAATTAACTGGGACACCGTTCAATCGGTGGACTTGACTCCTGCAATTGTTGGAGGAAATTACTGAAAGTAATTTTTTCCTGTTCTCAATTGCCCACAATCGGGGGAGTCGTTAGTTATATTAACTGGCGGCTTCCCCTTTTTTGAGTGATGGAAGCCGATTTACTCAATTTTATTCACGAAGATGCCCTCAAATTAATGCTTGATTTGAAGGGCTGGCAATATGCCAAAAACGCACTACTGCTCAACGGTTTAGCAGTTGTGAAGCCCGATTTTTACCCACCCCGTCATATCCTTGCGACGGGTCGGAAGGGCTACATTTATGCCGAGGGACAAACTCGGATTGACTACGCAGGGCAAGTGTTTGCTTCTGTTGAAGATTTGTTCACAACACACGGAAAAGAAGCGATTCTTGATTTTAAGAATTGGTCTTTTCTGGAAGAAAAAGAATGGGTCTTGACAGATGGACAAACACCGTTTATCTTTAGTTTTACAACTTTAGATGCCTTGCCAAAAAGGACAAAATACAGGTGTTGAAAAATGAAACAAGAACAAAACATTAAGATTCTATCAGATATTACGGTGCATATGAAATACGCTAAGTTTAGCGAAGAAAAGTCCCGACGAGAAACATGGGATGAAATTGTTGAGCGAAATATGCAAATGCACATTAAGACTTACCCACAATTAAAGGACGAAATTGTAGATGTTTATACTCATTTTGTGAAAACAAAGAAAGTATTGCCTTCTATGCGTTCAATGCAGTTTGGTGGTAAGCCTATTGAAATTAGTCCAAACCGTGTGTATAATTGTGCTTATATGCCAATTGATACTCATATTGCTTTTAGTGAAGCCATGTTTCTTTTGTTAGGAGGAACAGGTGTTGGTTATTCCGTTCAAAGACATCATGTGGAATTGATGTCTCCTATTCAGCATCCCAACCCTAATCGCCAACGACGCTATTTAGTTAATGATTCAATAGAAGGTTGGGCTGATGCAGTTAAAATTCTAATGGAATGTTATACTGGTATTAGAACATCCACTCCTACTTTTGATTATTCGGATATTAGACCAAAAGGTTCTCTTTTGAAAACTTCTGGTGGTAAAGCCCCAGGCCCACAACCATTGAGAGAATGTCTCGTTAAAATTGAAGGTATGCTTCAAAACATTCCTAATGGTTCTAACTTGAAACCTATTCAAGCACATGATATTATGTGTCATATTGCTGATGCTGTTCTTAGCGGCGGTATTCGTCGTGCGGCTATGATTAGTCTGTTTTCAGCAGACGACCATGAGATGATTGCTTGTAAATCTGGTAATTGGTGGGAAAACAATGCTCAAAGAGGCAGAGCAAACAATTCAGCAGTATTGCTACGACACCGTGTAAAGAAACCATTCTTTATGGATTTGTGGAACAGAATTAAAGCCTCTGGTTCGGGAGAACCTGGAATTTATTTCAATAATGATAAAGACTGGGGAACGAACCCATGCTGTGAAATCGCTTTGCGCCCTTATCAATTTTGTAATCTTACTGAGGTAAATGCTTCAAATGTAATTGACCAAGCCGATTTAGAATCAAGAGTTTCTGCCGCCGCTTTCCTCGGAACGCTTCAAGCAGGATATACCGATTTCCATTATCTTCGTGAGGTTTGGCGAAAGAACACAGAAAAAGATGCTTTGCTTGGTGTTTCTATGACTGGTATTGCTTCAAATGTTGTTGAGCATTTAGATTTAGAAATGGCCGCTTATGAAGTCAAGAAAGAAAATGAGCGTGTTGCTAAGTTAATTGGTATTAATCCTGCTTCACGAACAACCTGTGTTAAACCTGCTGGAACTACTTCTCTTGTTCTTGGAACATCAAGTGGTATTCACGCTTGGCATAATCATTACTATATTCGCAGAATCAGAGTTGGTAAAAACGAAGCCATTTATGACTATTTGATTCGCAATCATCCCGAATTGGTTGAAGATGAATTCTTTAATCCGATTGAACAGGCAGTTATTAGTATTCCTCAAAAAGCCCCCGAAGGTGCAATTACTCGCCACGAATCAGTATTTGATTTGTTGGAGCGAGTCAAGAATTTTAGTATTCGTTGGGTCGGCGCAGGACATAATGATGGTTTGAATACTCACAATGTTTCAGCGACTATTTCTATCAAAGAAGATGAATGGGAGAAGGTTGCGGAATGGATGTGGATTAATCGGCATTATTACAATGGCTTATCTGTATTACCCTATGATGGTGGTTCCTACACTCAAGCACCGTTTGAAGACTGTGATGCTAAAATGTATGAGGAACTAAGTGAAACCTTAACTCAAGTTGATTTATCTAAGGTTGTTGAAACCCAAGACAATACTGACCTTTCAGGCGAATTAGCCTGTGCTGGTGGTGCTTGTGAAATCTAGGTGAGAATATGACAACGCTTTTTAATTCCTATAAGGAATGTGAAAGTGTAATTATCCAAATGTGCAATTATAATGATAATACAAATCTTGATAGATTGACAATGGCAATTAATGTCTGTCATTCTCTTCAAGATGATAAAGAAAAAATATGGAGACTTTCTCAAACCTTTCTAAAAACTCTTTGGAATAATGACGAAGCAATCCGAAAAGGATTTCATAAGTATTTTAAAGAAGAGGCAGAAAAAATAAAACAAATGTTAGAGTATCATGAAAAAGAATGCCCTAAACATAATTGTAAAGTGTGCACTCACGAAAAAAATATCAAAGAAAAGATGGTGAAAATATATGAAAGAAAAAGACCCAAAATATATTCTCAATAAGAGAAAGAATAAACAGGTCGCTACTCGTTGTAGAGTCTGCGGAAATCAATTGCTATTGGCAGAAGAAATAGAAAAAGAAATTCACAATTATTGTGATAATGATAATAAAAATATGTATGTGATGTGATTATATGGCAAAAATTGAAATTGCAAAACCCGATGATAGTCGTTCATACGATAGAACTGAGATTCATTGTGAGACTTTTAACTTCAGAGATTCAACCATTGGCCCAGATAGGTCAAAGAAAGACCCTATTCTAGCAGGTATTGAAAACTATTGGAGAAATTATCTGTCTCCCAAAAAGACAAGATATTACCGTGGGGCCGGTTTTGAACCCACTTTTAACCATTTAGTTAAAATCGGTTCCTGTCCTGTTTTACTTTCTCGTTCAGGTATTCGTTATGAGATTAATGGTAAAGTTGCTAATTTAGCAGATATTGTCTCTGCATTGGCTCGTTTAACATACAAATCTTGTTTTGAGCAAGACCCTGCTAAGTTGTTGCTTACTTTATATTCAACGCTGAATCTTCCTGCTGATGTAAAGTATTGTCTTGAGAATCGCATTCCTTATTTCTTTTATGATTTTAATGAAAGTCGTGAAAAGATTGAGGTTCGTCTTAACTGTCAGCAAATTGGCGATAAAGAAATCGCAGTTGAGATTAGTGATGGTATTTGGGGAACAATGTCTGTCCGAGAATTAAATACTTTCTGTAATTTCTATGTTCATGGAAAGAAAGTTGGTTCTTGGGTAAATATTAGTCCCGATGAACTTTATTATCGTTTAATGGATGAAGATGCTTCGGAGTCAAGTATGAAGGTGATGAGAGCCTTCCTTGCACAAAACCGAACACAGGATATTGTTGAGCAACGGGCTATTGAATTGGTTCAAGAATTACTAAGTCAATATCCTGACAGGCTCAAGGCTACCTTTGATGCAAACGGCGACCTCTCTTCTCTTTATGTGAAAGGTCAAGATTATGATTGGAAGATTACTGACACCAAATTCAAGTCTGAAATTCAGATGGTTTCTACTTATGTTTGGCAACCGATTAGGAGAGATGAACCAGAAGATATAGATTGGCGAGGGCCGATTTGTATTGACAATATGGCGAAGGGTTCTTCGCTTGGCGACCAATTTGCCGCAAGAGCGTTAGCCTTATTAAATGACTCTTTTACCATACAAATTGTAAGCACAATCCAACGCTATCTGGTTGGAAGTAAAAATGAAAATAGGTTTGATTTTGATGAAATTGAAATGTGAAGATTGTGGAAGCAGAAACAACGAATTTGATGAATCTCTTGGAGAAACAGTCTGTTCGGATTGTGGTCTTGTTCTTGATGTTGAAATCTTTGAGCAAACTACTTTAGGCATCAAAGGTGGTGAAGCCACCCATACTGCTAACTTAGGTTTGTTTAATCGTGGATTAGGCTCATCTATTGAAGGCAGTATTAAAAACATTAGGTCTCATGTAGTAAAGAAAACAGTTAATTCTGTTCTACCTACATATGTTATGGATGGATTGCACAACTGTAATATGGTTTTTGCTCCATTTAGTCATCTTCTAAATCAAGAAGAAATGCATAAACTGTATCTTGATTTATTCAATAAAGGTGTATTTTCAACGAGCGACACCTATGAAACAAGAGCAGTATCTATTGTGTATTTCATGCTACTGAATCAAGGTATGCCTCATACCTTTGAAGAAGTTGCTTTAGATTTATCTTCAGAGATACCAAAAGCAAAAAAGGTTGTAAAGAAGATAAAGAAACATCTAGGATTTAGACCTGTTCGTGAAAATATATACTTTCTTTTAGATAGAGTTCTTTCTAAGTTAAATGCTGGAAACGATTTCAACAAGGAAGCGGTCAAGACTATGGAATATTTTGAAACTATTCTTGAAGCAAACGACTATAACAAAACAGTTAATCATTATGAATGCATCTGTTGGATTACTGCAAATGCGATTCTTTCGCATACAGAAATCTCACAGAAATACATTTGTGAAAAGACAAACAGAAAAAGAGATAGTTTAATGAAAAACACTAAAACCCTGTTATCCTATCTCAATATGACAAAAGTCAAAGAAATTAGGGGGAAGAAATTATGGTAAGAAATAAAACAGAAAAACGAGAAAGCCTGACAATAACTGATTGTGATAAGTGCGGTCAGCCTATGACTCGCAAAGAAGCAACTTTATGGGTGAATAATGGAGAAGTGTATGCCATGCACAAATCTTGCTTACCCCGAAAGGTTAAAATTGAACGAGGATATATTGAGGTGAAACAATGACATTTATCAAGGAATGGAATAGCGTTGCAAAGAAGGTCTATAAAAACGCCGTTAATCATGGTTTTTGGAAAGAAGAACCAAATGACGGAGAACGCATGGCTTTGATTCATGCTGAAATTAGCGAAGCACTTGAAGCCTTGCGTGAAGGTAATCCTTCTTCATCAAAAATTATGGAATTTAGTAATCTTGAAGAAGAATTAGCCGATGCAGTAATTCGCATTATGGATTATGCTTTCGGCAAAGACTTAGATATTGCAGGAGCAATTCTAGCAAAGATGGAATATAATGAAAGCCGTGAATTTATGCATGGCAAAACTTTTTGAGGTGATTAAATATGGAATGTAATGATGAAGATAGAATAGCACTAGATGAAAATGCCCGTAAAACTCTTGAGGAGTTAAGAACAGATTGTCCTTTTTGTGTAGAGAAAGTCAAAGAATTTATGGGAATATCTAGCACAACTATTATGTCAATGCCCGACCCTAACGCAGCAATTAATTACATTTTTAATTTTAATTGGGATTGTCCTCTTTGTGAGAAAAATGTGAAACCCGATGATGTTTTCCCTCTTTCTCCTGAAATGCAAGAGGTTGAAAAATACGAGAAAATGGGACACAAAATTGTTTTTCACCAGGAATATGATGCTTATTTGAATTATACTCTTGAGAAGAAAATTAGCCTAGATTGTGGAGATGAAAATTGTGAATTTTGTAATAAAGAAATTGATTGGAAGAAAATTAAAGAGGCATACCTATGAGTGATTTTGAAAAATTTATCAAAGAAATGCAAAAGAAAGGAACAATTGTAGCAGGTTTAGATGCGTGTATGTGTCCCGATTGTGTAGCAAGAAGGAAAAAGTTCGGTGCAAAAGCACCAGAAATTATTCCTCTTGAATCGGACGACCCTGTTCAGGAAGAGAATCGTAAAAGAGCAATTAAGCGCATGGAATTAGGAATGCGAAGAACGAATCAAACTCAAAGAAAGACAAAACAAAGAAAAAATAAGAAAAAGGAGAAATAAATATGAAAAAAGTATTAGTAATCGGAGCAGGTGGGATTGGAAGTTTTCTAATCCCGCTTTTGGATAAAGTTGGTCTTTATGACATAACTGTGGCTGACCCAGATTCAGTTGAAGGTAAGAATATACCTTATCAAAACTTTAATCTAGGCCATGTAAGTCGTAATAAAGCAGCAGTTATGGCAGAAAACTATGATTCTGTCAGTATTGGTAGCGAATACCCTATTTTGACCAAGAAGCAGATGCAGGGGTATGACCTTGTGATTTGCTGTGTTGATAACTTGAGCGTGAGGCGAACCTTATACAACACAAGTATTAAATGGTTAGACCTACGAGCGCAGGGTAGAAATGCCGCCCTTGTGTCGCATAAGGCCGACCCGAAGATGTATGATATGCTCTTAGCAGGTGAAGAAGGTTCATTCAGTTGTCAAGGGGATTCATGGGATGGAACAAATAAAGGAGTTCATTTTATGCAAGTCGCAATCGCTGGATTAGGCGCACAATGGACGCAAAGGTTCTTCAACGGAGAAGAAGTAAAAGAATATACCGTATTAAATATGTAAGGAGGAATAAATAATGCCAAAATACACCGCAGAAGAAGTAGCCACGCTTGTTGTAATGAGAAGTGGAGGTAGCAGTTATAAAGAAATTAACGAAGTTCTCGTTGAAAAATTCGGTAATGACCGAAAGCCTGAAACTTTGAGTGCGAAATACAATTCTATTATTTCGTCTAAAGAAAAACAGCAGGTTAGTGATAACCTAAAGGTTCAAACAATTAATAGTGAAAAGAACTGGCGTAGCGAAAATGCTACCCGTCGTCAATTGAGAACCTTAGCGGCTCTTACTGCTCCCGAAGCAAATCTTGGAGAAAGAATGGTTTTAGCAGATTCTTTTGAAAAGAAGGGAATGACTAAAGGTGAAGCATCTGATTTAATTCAATTGAATATGAACAAGGAAAAACCCAAGAAGCCAAAGAAGGCTGAAACGAAGAAGCAAAGGCCAAAGAAGGATGAACGCTTCGTTAGGAAGAGTTCTAATTATTGGACTCCCGCACAAACTATTCTTTTGTTTCAACTTTTTACTTCTGGAAAGAAGTGGAAGCAGGTTGCTGAGGTTTTAGGTAGAACAGAAACGGCTTGTATTCAAAAGAAAGCACAGATGGTAAGAGATGGAATTTGGGAAGATATGCAAACTGCTCAAGCAAAGGCTACTCTTGAGAAGAAGGAGAAACCGACTGAAATTGAAGTCTTTGTTGAGAAGCATGGTAATCCTCGCACTCGCCACATTACAAAGGACGAAAAGAAAATGTTGCTTAAAATCAATGACGACTTGAAGAATAGGATTCAAGAAGAACTTGATAGAAAGAACGAAGAATCTTACGAAACTTCTTGGACTCATTCCCAAGATATGAACATCTTGGTGAATTTCTATGAAATGTCCATTGATGAGGTTAGAGAAGCATTTGCCCGACCTTACTGGATAGTGGCTCAAAGGCTTGAAATGCTCTTTGACTCTACAGAACCAGAGCATATTGCTATGCTTATGGAGGCTTCGGACATTGTTTTGAAGCGTAAGAGTCCACGAACCGAGAAGCCCCAAAAGCCTTCACGAAAGGAGCGCAGGGCGGCGAAAAAGGCCAATAAGCGAGCCGCTAAGGTTGCTCGCCTTGAGGCCAAAATGGAACGAAAGTTGAACCGACTACGAGGTGAATAAACATGGGAAGAATTAAAGATAAAATGATTAGAGATGGTGATGAAGACAATGATGATGGATATATCCATCATCAAATTGAACAAGCAGAATTGGAGTATTTCCGACAAAAGGCGATGAATGACATTAAGACTCATTATGAGATTCTTTTGAATCAACAGTTGCGTTCTTGCGTTGGCCCAAGAGAAAAACTAGAAGGTGTTGCTATGCATCATTTAGCATTTCATGACACTATTTGGCAAGCATCTACGGAAACCCTTCCTAATCTTGAAGTGCAGGTTGTAATTGATGGAAAGAACAATTGTTTCGTTTCAACGGGAAGTCCAGGTTTTGTTGATTTCTTTGAGCCTCCAATTGGTATGACTCTTCCTATTCGTTGTTGGATTCATACTCATCCCTTTGGTTCCGCATATTTTAGTGGAACTGATATTCGGACTGTTTCTATCTGGGAACCAAATATGGAATGTGCATATGTTCTTGGCGGAACTGGACATTATGGTTTTTGGGAGAATCGTTTTGAACCTAAACAATTAGCAATCTATGTGAACTATGAAGAACATAAAATCCAAACATGGGGTGAAGAAGAATGAAGAATAATATTTCAACTGGACAAAAATTTAAATCAATCAAAAGCGGTCTAAGCACCGCTTCAAAATATCCTGACCGACCAATGCAACAATTTGAAAACATCTCTTTGTTGGATAGAGCAGAACGACACGCAAATGCTCATCCAAATGATGAAAATAAACCAAGAGAAGACAAAGGCGTTCAATGGCGAAAGAAAAATGAAAAGCGAACCGAGCGAGAAAAGCGTCTTGAAGAGTTTTACAAGACTCATGTTTATACTTGGGTTTCTCACGATAGGCGGGCATGGGTCGCTATTCCACCAATGGAGGAAGAAGAATGATTGCTATTGGTGATTATGTTTTGATTAATATTCCTCCTACGGTTATTTCAGGAATTCATGTCAAAAATGATGGGTATGGTGTTTGTGTTTCTGCACCAAGTCTTCCGCATATTGAAGGAAAGAGAGTTATGTTTGATTCAGACCAGAAATATCATGAGTATGAAGATAATGTGATTATTCATAAGAATCATCTTTTGCTATGTTTGGAGGAAGAATAGATGTGTGGAGCAATTAGAACAGAATGCGAAACAGAAGGATGTGAGCGTTTTACCAAAGAGGTTTATTGTTCTCAATGTCAGGCAAACATGGCTCATCTTACGGGGGTCTAATTATGATTATTCAAGGAAAAGAAGTAAAAGAAAAACTACTACAAGGAATTAACTTGGTTGCTGATACTGTTAAACCAACATTAGGGCCACAAGCAAAAACAGTTATTTTGCAGGGTAATCCTCCAGTTGTGATTAATGACGGCGTAACGATTACCAAGTATGTTTCCCATGAAGACCCTTATGTTCAAATGGGAGTTCAATTGGTTCAAAATCTAGCAAGTAAAGCCCAAGAAGGCTCAGGTGATGGGACTACAACGGCTTGTATTCTTGCACAGGCTTTTTGTAATGAATTGTTTAATAGTGAAGATAACATGACGGCACATGACTTTAATCTGTTGATGGAGAATCTTCGCCAACAAACGATTGATTTCTTGAATGATATTTCCATGACTGTTGAAGATTCGGATATTCTAAATGTTGCTACAATTGCGGCAAACAATGATGCCTCTCTTGGTCATTTGATTCAAGAAGCGTTTAATACGGTTGGTCGTGATGGTGTTATCACCGTTGAGGAATCTAACAACTATACTACAAAATTGATTCTCCGAGAGGGAATGGAAGTTCCCGAAGGATATATCAGTCATTTAATGTGCAACACCGAAAGCGGTAAGGTTGAATTTGAAAATCCATTGATTTTCTTATCCAATATTCCTTTCCGTTCTTTTAAGGATTTGTTGCCAATGCTTGAGTATTCTTCACAGAACGGAAGACCTCTGTTAATTCTTTGTAAGGGTATGGAAAGTTCGGCATTAAACAATCTATTGATGAATCTAATCAATAAGACTGTGGAGTGTGCGGCTATTCTTGCACCTAACTTTGGTGATGCACAAATTGATGAATTGGCTGATATCCAAGCAATTGTTGGTGGAAAGGTATTCAACCATGAAAGCAAAGATAATCCTCAACAGTTTGTTGTTTCTGACTTTGGAACCTGTGAGAAGGTTATTATCAGCAAAGAGAACACTACCTTTGTGGGTGGTGAAGGAAACGCTGATGAACGAATTGCTACTCTCAAAGAAACATTGAGCGAAATGAAAGGATATGATGCGGCACGAATTAAGTCTCGTATTACTCGTCTAAAGGGTGGCGTTGCTACAATCAAGGTTGGTGCTTCTTCATCAATTGAAATGCGAGAAAAGAAAGAAAGACTTGATGATGCCCTTAATGCAACAAAAGCGGCTCTTGAAGAAGGTATTGTTGTTGGTGGCGGTGTTCCATTCATTCGTCTTGCTCATGCTATTGATGCACCAGATTGGTTTAGAAAATCTGTTGTTAAGCCTTATCGTGTTCTTTTAGATAATGCAAATTATACTGAACAGACCCGTGTTGTTGGTTTTGAAATTGAAAAGACAATTGATGGAACAAATCCTAACTGGGGATTCAATGCCGTTTCATGTCAGCATGAAGATTTGTTCAAAGCAGGAGTCTTTGACCCAGTAAAGGTTTCTAAGAACAGTTTCTTGGCGGCATTGTCAATTGCTCAGTTGTTTTATTCAACAGATGTTGCAGTATTGGTGGAGGAATAAGTATGGAATGTCCAAAGTGCAAGAGAAGTATTATTCCTCATTTCGGTGGCTATCATATCCGAAGATATGGTATGTGTCAAGATTGTTGGGAAACTAAAAGTAAGGGGGCAAAGAAGTGAAAAAGGCGATAACTGTCGTTTTACCTGCACCACACAAGGCCCAAATTAGATGCCCTGTTTGTGAAGGAAATAAATGCAGAGTCTGTAATTTTACAGGTTCATTAAAGATTGATGTTGAACCAAGAATCCCTATTCAAAGAACGCATATCATCAAATATATTGCTGAGAATATTCAAACAGTAGCAAATGAATTAACTAAAAAGTATGGATTAAACCCTGAAGTTAATACTATTGAAGTGCTAGAATTAAATGATGGCCAGTATGAAGTTGTTCAAGTATCTTCTCTTGGTGGTGTTTGTTGGATTGTTAATCGTCTTGATGAGTTAGATACTCCAAGATATTTCACATCAAAGCAGGAGTTAGAAAGATTCAAACAGGGGTGGATGAATTGACAGATGAATTAGAAGTAAAAGGAACAATTGTTCGGAATGCAAACCAAGATTGTAAAATTAAGATGGGTAAGTATTGGAACATTGAAGTGGTTGATATTCGCTGGTATAATAGCGATAAGCCAACCAACAAAGGCATACGCCTAAATAGAGAAGAAGCAAAAACATTATTAGATATTTTGAGGAGGGAACTCAATGACGGACAGAACTAAGATAAGTGAATTACAAGCAAAGAAAGCGGTAAGAAAAGCCAATCCTGAAAGACAATGGGGTAATTCTCATGGTCAGTCTCTAACAAAGTTTAGAGCAAAGGCTGGAGAATTGGTAGATTTATTTGCTTTATACATTGAACAAAGAATGCCTGTTCCGCCGAATAGTGGAAGAGGTTGCCGTGTGCAGTTGCCTCATGTTGAAATGGCGTTTGGAAGAATGTATCAGGCTATGAGGCAATTTATGGACGATGAATTGACTATGAAGAAATTAAAAGAAAATGAAGCAAAGGATATTATCACTACAGATATTAACACACTTCATAAAGAAAGAACCTTGTTGTCTAATGAAATCACAGCGCATGAAAAAGAAAAGATTAGGCTTCTAGAAAATATTAGAAAACTAGAATTAAGGAGGAAAGATGTCAAAAATATAGATACTGATAAACAAAGCCTATATTATGATATGCTTAAAAGACTAAATGAATTAGAAGGAGAGGAAGAAGAATGATTAACTATGATTATGACAGATTATTGAAGTGGCTCTATGAAAAAGATAGAGGGCTTTTTGACGAGTGGGTTATGCTTTGTAAAGAACAAAGTGCAGAATACAAAAAGAAGACATCTAAAGATAATAGAATGCTTGATTACTGTCTTACTAGGTATAAGGAAACATTCCCAGATACCCCACAGCATATTGTAAATGCTATTGACTTACTCAACCACGAAAAAGATTTACCTTATGAAGATAAGATGCCTGCTATTCGTGCTTTGTTGCATGAAAGAGGCGGAAGAATCTTTAGAGGTAGCGGTAATCTTTGGGGTCAATGGAAAAGCGAATTTGAACAATTGGAGGAAGAGGAATGAATGAACTATACAATACAACCGTTGATGATAAAGCATTTGAAGAATGGGCGAAAGAGATGAAGGGATTAATTCCTAATGATTTGAACCTTGACCACTTTAATCAAGGATATGCTGAATTAGCAGACGGAGCAAACTATTTAGCAAGAGCCAGTTTTGTTTGTTATTGGGAAATCTCAATGAATAACAGTCTTGCTAGATTAGCACCAGCAATTACTCAAGCAACCCTTATTCACATGATGCATCGTTTTATTGAACAAGGGCAAATTGAAGAGGCGCAGGTTGTTGAACAACTTATGATTAATTTCTTGCGTCTTCTTCAAGCATTAGGCGGTGCAAATGATGAAGAAGAGTGAATGGAACTATTTGGCGAAAGCCATGTGGGAATATTCAGAAAAACACGAAGGTAAAATCAGTCGCCTTCTAAAAGAACTGATAAGACTAATACACAACAATATGGAGATGATTGAAAATGACATGGGAAAATATGAGCAGAATGCTACAAGCGACAGACCAATTAACACCGACTCAACAGATTAGTCGGATTTCACGGGACTTGGAAACATTCACGACTGAGAAGAGTAGTCCTTCTTTGGTTTTGCAGATTCTTGATAAAGATAAACTTGAAGCCAACAGTCTTGGATTAGCAAAGGCGAAGAAATGGATGGCTAAGATTTTTGGTATCTTTGATGATGAAATTGACGGATTGATGTATGCTCACGATGATTTGGGCGAAGCAATTTATCATCTTGATTCATCAGCAGAAAAGCAACGAAACTTTTCTGTTCAGTATGTTCACCGACTATTGAACATGAATTGTGGAAAGATTGATTCTAATGAATTTGAAATGATTGAGGAATCAATTTTGGCTATGTCTGCAAA
>TARA_R100001591_G_scaffold3569_2_pt1 | contig 15986 bp, 6 predicted proteins | sample TARA_R100001591 | Tara Oceans TARA_R100001591 (sample SAMEA2622725) | marine metagenome | biome: marine biome (ENVO:00000447); feature: surface water layer (ENVO:00002042); material: "saline water (ENVO:00002010), including plankton (ENVO:xxxxxxxx)" | depth 5 m
GAGAGCAAACTCTCTGGCATTTAATGGAGAGTCAGATGCTTTTTCTCTTAGCCTTCTTATTTCAGCTCTAATTCTTTTTATCTCTCGCTCTGTGTCATCAAGAATGTACTTAAAGTCTAGGTAGTTTTTGTTCTGCTTGTTGTAGTCAATCCTCTCTTTGCCCCTAAGAGAATTGTACTGCCTGTTCTTTTGAGTGATCTTGGTTCTTCTTTCATAGAAGTCCTCCATAGCAGCCATTTGGCTAGGCTCACCCATAATTCTTCTAACAAAAGGTATTTCTCTAAGCTCCAGATCTTCTGAGTTGGCCCACTTTTCTAGGGCGTTAAAGTTTCTTAGGCCGAATGTTCCTGCCCCACCAACTATGAACTGAGTCAAATGCTGTAAGGTCTCTGGGGATACATCAATAAAACCAGACTCATTAGAGTTGCCTCGTGTCAGCTCGTTTAGAAATGATGCAGTCTGCTTAAAGATCGCGCCAGTTGACGCTCTGGCTAAAGCAGAATCGGGATACTCAGGCTCTCCTGGAAAACTCTCTCTGTATATCGGGCCGCCCCAGAAGTTTCTGTTGAGACCTAACTCTATGAATGGCTGAGCAACTGTTGGAGCCACTGATACCGCAGAAGCCCCTACTGGTGAGAAAGAGCTGGTAAATGCAGCCAAGAAATTACTAGTTGCTTTCTCTGCAGAAATTAATCCTTGAGACATTTCATACAGGTTTTGTCCCAAAACATGGAAAACATTGTACCCATATGGCAGAGGTATTGAGTAATACTCTCTACCGTTGTCTTTCATAATGATAATATTTCTTTCTTTTACAAAATCCTCTATGTCTGAGTAGTAAGATCTGCCGCTTATTGGATCTTCTTCACTCTCCTCCTCTGCCCTCATCGCGTTGATTGCACCTAGAGCAATGAGTCCTGTGACAGCGCCCTGCTTGACTCTGCTTGCTTCTTTGCTGAACGGGTTGCCTTTCGGCCCAAATAATCCTCTGGCAAAGTTAGCTGTACCTTGAACGCTGGCATTGAAGAAAAGATACAAAGAGTTTATCAGGTCTCCACTCATACCTTTTCGATTAAAGTTGATCGTCAAATTCTTAGCTAGACTAGCTGCTCTAGCAACCGCAACATCTCTAGGTATGCCTGCCTCTAGAAGCTGATCTCTCGACGCTTTGAAGGTCGCAAACCTGACAGCGTTCTCTACAGCAGAGTTACTGTCCTCTACGAAATTAAATATTGCGTCTCTTCGTTTTTTGAAGTTGCCTGTGAATGTTCCATTAGCCATATCCACCATTGACTGTATGGTTTTGAATTGATCCTCTGGAGGTCTAGTGTGGAACCAGTCTGCCTTTGCTCCTGATCCGATGAACTCCTTGAAGTCCTCCATGTCTTTGGGGGATATTCTCGTAAAGAACTCTCCTGCAGCTTTCATGGCATCTGTTTCTACTAAGTCTCTAAAGGTTCCAGTCTTAATGTCGTACCGTCTCAGACCTTTGTAGAACGCACCCATAGAAGGGATTACGTCTTTAAGAACTGTGGATATAAGCTTCTGATCTTTTGCTTTGCCTTTGGACATATTCTGCTCGCCAAGCAGATTGTTGATTGCTGTCTGCACATCACGAGAGAAGTTTCCAATAACGAACTCTGGGTTTAGAGATGTGTTAACCATAGAAAGCCATCTGTTAACCACACCAAACTTCTGTATTAATTGCTGTGCATCACTGGCATTCATGCTTAGCAACGCTTTCTCTAACCGCTTATCAGATAGCTTCACATAATATTGCTCGCCATCTATTTTTGCTCCAACTGTATTTGGATCTAATGCACCAGCTAGATTATTAACTCTGTCTACAACTTGTTTTATATAGTCTTTTCTATTTGCGCCAGCAGGAATCTTTGTGACCTGTGTGCCTTGTAAGTCTGGATCTTTACCAACATAGGTATACTTTCTTTCTAGTTGCGATGTTACCTCTGAATCACCTGGGGCTATGACGCTCCAGAAGTCTGGGTTTGGATTGTCTTTTATTAGCTTGATTAAACGCTGGCCTACGTTTTGATTCTTTATGCCCCTAGATATTGATCGCTCAGCATTTAATAATGTGTGTCCAAGGCTGGATTCTGCTGCGCTTTCACGACCCATGGCAGCCATAGTCTCTGGCCCCTTAGTGCTGTAGCTGCTGCCGATTACTATATCCTGAGCTACATCATCCTCCATGTCTTTGCCGCGCAGAGGGGTGTAGTATTTGAACATATCCATGATTGAGTCTGCCGATTCTCGGTCAATTAAACCGTACTCAACATTCCTATCCATAGTTTCTTTATTGATCTGATCCAAGTCTTTAGCAATAGAAAGCAACTTCTCTGCCCTTGCGTTGCCTCCAGTCCATGTCTCGCTTGCATCATTCCAAAGTAACCCATACTTGTCTGCCATGCGCCCTTTGACAAAGCTATTAGAAAGTCGCTCACCTGTCTTCAAAGATCCCGCTCCTGGAGATTCTTCCACATCGAGCCTGCGGTCTCTAAGCTTGAGCATGTTGTTTCTTTCTATCGCATGACGCAAAACTAGAAACTCGTCCACCTCTTCCAAGGGGATCTCTGATTCAGCTATCTTCTGAGCTAAAGGGCGTTTTTTATTGAGATCGAAATCTTTAGCGAGAGCGCCTATCTTACCGGCAACAGTTTCCTCGCCAACATATGGATTGTCCTGATCCCTAACCTCTGGCAAACCCTTCTCAACTCTGGCTCTGTTAAGGCCATCTATAAGATTTTTAAGACCTATAAACTTATCTTGCACTTGATAGATAAACTTATCGCCCTTGGTGTAGTCGGCCCCTCTAAGAAAATATGATCCGCTTTGCCAAGGGAATGGCCCCTGACCAACCATATCCTGATTTACTATCGAATTTAATGTTTCTGGATTTCTGTTTGCTGCTCGCATAATAGGATCGCTTTCACGATCCTTGAAGTCTTCTGCAATTTGATCGGCTTCTTTTCTTCTAGCAGATATTATTTCTTGATCTGCCCTTGAGAGCCTCGACTCCCTTGTATCTTCCTGTACTTCTCTATCAATTGCTTCATCGCTGCGTCCCCTGCTTGCATCGCGGCCAACTCCATCCCTTGAGATGTACCTGTCAGTGATTTCAGAGATTGTTTCATTGGTTGATGCCCCTTTATAACCAGATTTCTTGGCAGCGTTTATCATATAGAACCAACGCATTGCCTGCAAAGCTGCAGGGTCTGCATCCATTTCATATTTTTTATCGAATTCTTTTTTGAATCGTCTGGAAAAATCTTGGAATAAAGCATCCTCATCTACCGTAACAGGCAGCCCAGTGTTCTTTTTGAATTGATCCTCGAAGTAACTCCTGATGAATCTAGACTCCCAGACATCTATTGTTGTGAATCTTGTATCGCCAGTGAGGTTTAGCGTGTAAGCGCCCACCTTTTTACCAAAGATAAACATCCTTGGGATAAGTTTGTCTTGGCCTGTAGCTTGGTTTACCAGTGATCTGATTGCGCCAATATCTGATACATTGCTTTTGTATCCCATCTTTCTATTGAACGCCTGCAGCTCCTTGACAGTCACCCCCTCAGAAAGAAAATCTACTGCTGACTTGACAGGCTCTGGCTCGTTACTGTTTAAATTTATAAGACGCTCAAATACTTTTAGTGCTCTGGCTTTGTTTGGACTGGATGCCCCAGATATTTTAAATGGCGATGACTTGATAACGACATTGCCGTTTTCGTTAACGCCCATCTTTATGTCATCTAAGTTGCCTTTGTCTTTGTACAACTCAAAAACATTTAGGGCATCTCCAACATTTGCTGGCAGAGATGTCTGGGCAGAGTTCAAGCCATTGAATACCTGATACAAACGTAACTCGTCATCTGTTATCTCCCCATACTTGGAGTCCAGCGCCTGACGAACACCCTGCATGTCTGCTTCGTAATAGTCTTTATACTTGGGATTGTCTGCTATGAAATCAGAAACATCGTTCAAAGCCCTCTTTGCGGCAGTGCCTATCTTATCTGTGGACACGGTTCCTTTGATTTCAGCAAGCATGGAGGGCCAAAACTTGCCAAAGAACTCTTCTTCTACTGCAGTGTTGTAGTCATTGTATTTGGTAGTGGCAAGCTTGATTGTGCTTTCTATTGGTGTTGTAGACTTTCTTCTTGCTTGAGCTGGCTGTTGGCCTGGGATAGTTTCCTCTAAAGATCTCTCGTCGCTTGGCATGCCGATACCCCTTTCTGGCACAGCGCCAACTAATCTTTCTGTCTGCTGGAGAGTTCTAATCTTTCCTCTCTCTCGCTTACCTATCTCACCAGACTCAAGTCTTTGTACAATGTCCTCGAAACTCTGGAACCCAGTGCCTCTGATCGCGCTAGATGCTCTGTCTATGAAATTATAGAATCTGTTTATAAGAGACTTTGGCTTTCCTGATATAAACTTGTTATCTTTTCTTGCGTCCTTGATTAGCTCTGCGACAGCCTCTTCCATTTGAGATACGGGACTCATCGGCCTCCCTCTCCCATCTGTCTTATATCGCTCCTTAGCTTCTATAAAATAACTTTTGTTAGGATCATCTTTACGCATTTTTTTCTTTGCTGCGTTCTCCAGCAAAGACCACTCGCTTTCCTCCCACAAATCAAGATCTCTTACAGCATGGACTGTCTCGTGATTTAAGATCTGATCAAGAGCCGCCTTCTTAGACTCTGGGCTGGCATCTCTGGAAAGCTCGTTAGCAACATCCATTGCCAAGAATATTCTTCTGACTGAGGGCAAGTAGTAACCCAGAGGCACATCAGTTGTCTCTCTTGGATCTCCAGTAAGTATTATCTCTCCCTCTCTGGTAACTGGGCCTAACCTCAAGGCATCCATAACCCTTACGCCGACATCGCCCAACCCGATAGCGTTCATCTCATCCTGTAGATTTTGCTCAAAGAGTTTTGCCTCTTGGGCAATTGGCATCTTTGTTACTGGATCAAATAAAAGCTCAGGCTCCTTGTAAGGTATGTCTGGTATGTCATCGAACTGATCTTCTATTCTGGTCTGCCTTTCCCCTGACTCTATGGCTGGAAGATCAGGCTTAACATTGACCGTAAAATCTTTATTTACTAAACCGCTTGATATTAGATCTTTTGAAATCTCTTCTGATATTTCATATGTCGGAAAGGGTTCGTCTCTTATTTCATCTAATCTTCTTTTTATAAGAGGAAACAATCGATCACTATCTATTTCAGAAATAATGCTTTCAATGTTTGCTGGAGAGCCATCCTCCATCGCTATTACATGCTCTGTAACTATATCGTACAGGCGTTTCGTGTATCTCTTAGGGGTGAAGTTTGGTATCCGGGTTTTTTGCGGTAATCGCGGAAACTTTTTGATCTCTTCAACAAGATACATACGTTGAGAGGGAGACATATTATCCATGCCTTGCTCGCCAACGATACGCTGAGAGATGTATTTTACCTCTGGTGAATCAATGCCAGACACTATGTTTTTATCAACGAGGGCTTTTTCTAGCTCAGCTCTGCTGGATCTTTCGTCCTGATACTCTTGCCTGCTTTGAGCAACCTTCTTGCCCACCGTGCCAAAATCAGAGAGCACCTCTGCATCGTCTGGTTGCTTTATACCCAACAGAACATCAAAGACGTTAGAGTATTTGTCACCCAGTATTTGTTTTGCTTCATCTAGAGTGAACTCATCTATCTCTGATAAACCTTTTTTCTTTCTCTCTAGGTTTACTTCTTGAGATGCAGTTAGATTAGAAAGAGGCTTGTATAGTTTTTCGCCTCGATCTGTAAAGGGAGGAACACCGTATTGCTCAACGTGCAACTGGTCTATTGTTTTATCTTCTTGGAAGGGAGATGTGGCAGACGATACCGTGCCTGCAGCTTGGTTTAATACAGCACTGTTTATCTTGTATATGTTAGGTCTGTTAAGCTTTTGACCTATGATGTATATGTTTTCCGCTTGCTCTGGAGTGTAAAGCTCTGGGGACAAATCCATTGAGTCTAGAATGGCTCTGTTTATATTACGATTTACAAGCTCCTTGTTTAGGCTAGACGTTAGATGAGCAGCAAACTCATAATCTCTGGATGGTTCTCCATAAACCTTTCCATCTTGGGTGCTATATACCTCAAACCTAGAACCCTCTGGGCCAAGCTTAATCTCTCTAAACGTGAATGCGCCACCATCTGGGAATACGTTATCTCTTCTCAGCGCATCCCTAGATATCTGATTAGCATATTCAGCGGCCTGTTCTGCTAATGTAAGATTTTGCCTTGTCTTGGGCCTATAAGGTTGTTCTGGATTAAACGGCTCCTGCTCTACCTTTTGCGCTTCTTCTTGGAGTCTTGTTGCCTCATCAATAGCTGCAAGGCGATCTCTTTGCTCGAACTGAAGTTTGTATATCTCTGCGTCTTCTAGATATTCTGCCCTTCTCTTATCAAGCTCATTTCTAATTAATTGCTCTTTCTGCTCTTCAACATTTCTTATGGCCCTTCTTTTCTTATTGGTAAGACCAGTTGCAAATGCGTCCAATATTGCCCCTGCTGGAGCGCCAATAGTAAAGTCATCCCACATTGAGTCGCCAACCGCGACAGTCTCATCGTATAAGCCATACTGAATGCCGTCCTGTAACAGACCAGAAACAGCTTCTTGAATACCCTCCACCGAACCCTGCTGACCGGCACTCTTTAGCCGATCATATCTGCTCATAATCTGATTTAGTTTTCTCGCCTCTGTGAATAACTCGTTTCTTGCCCTAGCTATTGCTACTTCATCTCCTGCTTGAACTGCGTCATCCAGTTTTTTCTGCAAACCCTCTACGATCTTTTCGGGCTCTTTAATGCCTCTTATTTTTTTTAAGGCGCTAAGAGGTGTTATTGATTCGAGAGTTCCTACCGCGCCACCAAGGAATATGGATAGATCTTCCTTCCTGTCCGATATCTCTATGCCTCTCTCTCTGGCAGCTCTAATCCTTTCTGCCTGCTCGTCTGCTCCAGCGCCAACACCAGCGGAAACAGTGGCAGCCTTGCCTATCTTTGATGCAGTAGCGGCAGTTGCACCAAGTCTTCCAGCGGCCCCTGCAGCACCCAACCCTGGAATAAAGAATGATCCAATAGACCCTAAGCCTTCACTCAATCCGACTAGGTAGCTGTCTTTGTAAGCGTCACCAACGCCCATGTACTCATCTAGCGCATCTTTGCCCTGATTAGCTGCGTTGATAAGCATATTCTCATCGCCGCTATCTATGAGACCCTCAAGACCAACAGCATCAGTGGCAACATCCGCAAGCTCTGCGAGTCCAGCGCCAGCCGATAAGAGACCTTTTCCAAAGCCGCGACCAAAACCCTTAATTATTTCACCGCCAGTGCCTATTACTGTTTGCTCTGGTTTGTTCATCTCCTCATATTGGAGTTCCGCAAACCTAAGAATATCTAGCTCTGAAGCGTCCTCTGGATGCTCAACATTTAAAGTTGATCCGTCAGGCGTATTAACAGCGGTGATAGGCACAATATCTAAGTTCCTAAACTGTCTTTATTAGTAATCGAAAAGCCTCGTTTTCTAAGCTCCTCTGCTTCTGATCTGATTTCATCGGTTACCTCTAGGTTAGGATCTCCTCCTGTGCCAGCCTCAAAGTTAAAATCAGATAAATCAGATGGCCTTATGTCGACGGGCAAAATCGTCATTAGATTATTTAGAGTATCTTGAGCGTGTTTCGCCCACTCTGCTGCGCCAGCTTCTCTGTTCTTCTCTCTCCAGTCTTTCATTTCATTGGCAAATGGAGTGCGGATAATATCCAAAGCCTTTCTTAATTCCTCCGATCCTCTATCATCTTGCAGATCACGATATCTAAGTAAGGTTCCCTGCTTAACAAAAGAGTCTATTGCGTTCTCGTAGTTTTGAACATCTGCTGCATTTATAGCTTGTGCCGCTGCAATCTCTAATGTGAGTTGATCTTTTAGTTGTTGCCCTTCTATCTGAGCAGCTTGCAACTCTCTTGCTCTATCGTCAGCATATTGCTTAACTTTTAGATCTGCAGTTCTTTGAAGCTTATCTATTGTTGCTTTCTCGCCTAAAATTCCCAACTCAGTTGCTGCGCTTTCAGCGGCTATCTTCATGTCCATTCTTAGTTTATCGGACGCTGAGATGTCTTTCCTAGCCTGACGCATAATATCGGCAGCGGTTGACCCTGCAGCCCTAAGACCGGCTGCTGTTTCGCCTTCCATAATTCCAGCGCCTAGCTGTATTAGCGCCTGAGCGCCCGATTCCTTCTTGGCATCATCTCTTATTTTTTGAGCGACACGCTCTTGCTCTAATATTAAGTCCTCATAGTCTGGCTTAAACTTACTAAAATCAGGAGTGTAGTTTACGTCGAACTGAGAGTAATCAGATGGCTTGTCTTTCAACCTGTCAGTTAGTGCTTGGTAGTCTGTTTTTGATTGTGTTAATAATTCATTTAACGATGTTTCCAAAGCTGAAGAATCGACCGGCTTTACTGCAGCCAAATCTCTTGCCAAAGATTCCATAGTTATTTCTTCCGTAGAGGCAGGCTGTTTCTTAGCGATAGCCAAATATTCTTCTGCTAAATTTCTATCAGCTGCTTCGTCAGTGCTGATTTCTGGGCCTCCTCGACCTTCTCTATTTTTTGCGTTTTCCGAGTCTCTGTATTTCATGGCAGGATCTTCACCCGCTCGCTCAAGCACCTCGAAAGCCTCTACGTTTTGGTCTGACGCTGGTAAATAAGACTGCAACGCTTCCGCGCCACGCCCAGTCGCAAAATTCATAAATCTTTCTCTTCTGGTTTCTTCTGTTGCAGGCAGTCTTAACAATGTACCGGCATACTCATCGCCAAGTAATCTTGCCGCTAGTTCATCCCTAGACTCTCCATACTCAACAAGCCTTCCTGGAGACCCTTCTAGCTTGTCTAGTGCGCTCGGCATATTCCTTGTTGGTCTTTGATAGTCATAAATACTCCTAGCCAGCTCTTCTATGGTAGATCCAACTGGAGTGAAAGGAACCTGTCTACCTTGCTCCATACGAACAGGAGTAGGTGTCGGCATACGCATAGGCGCGGCGGGTTGCGGCATAGCCTGTTGCGGAGCCATAGGCTGCATTGGGGAAGGAGGAGAAGAAGTCATCCCCCCAATAGATGGCTGTCGCGGGGCCATAGCCGCAATCCCACCGCTAACTATTTGATCTTTAACTGTTGTACTTGGCGTTGTTTGTTGAGCAGCAAAACGCTTTCTCATGTCTGCTCTTCTTTGTATTTCTGATACAACCAAGTACTGCGGCACACTACCAGATGGGCGCTGCACCTCTTGCATTAGCCTTTGATCAGGCATTCCTTTTACGACATCTTCTTGCTCAAATATATTCATTAAATACCACCAGCTAAGGCTTTATAGAGACCAACACCGCCGATACCAGCTCCAAGCGCCTGCTGATAAGCACTAGGCTCAGCTCCATACACCGCTTGTGTTTGCCCAGGAGCTATGGGCAGTCCTCTTAATAGATTACTAAAAAATGATAACTGTTCTCTTGGGAAAGCCTGCTGCCTCAAGAAGTCTCCGTACCCAATATCCAAACCTCTTTGCGTAAGCTCTCGCTGTATCTGTCCTGCGGCCTGTAGATTCTGTAAACGCTCCAACGCCAGTGCTTGCTCTTGACCACCCAGAGTACCCAATACTCTTGCCGCCTCAAGCTGTTGACTTCTCGTTGCCTGATCTGCACCTAATCCAGCCAAACCTAATCGAGCTGCAGTCTCCTGTGCTTGTATATTAAACTTCTGAGTATCCAGCCTAGCTTGATTTTCTGCTTGTAGAGCCCGATCTTCTATCTCCTGCGCTGACAGACCCAGTCTTGCAGCCTCTTGTCTTGCTGCCTCTCCAGCTTGGAATGCAGCTCTATCCTCCTGCTGCTGCGCTAACCTAAGCTGCTCGTTTTGCTGGAACTGCTGCTGTGCAAAGTCTTCTTGCGCTCGTTGCGCTGCATCTTCTTGCTGTTGTGCAGTAAGGCCCAGTTGAGCTGCTTGTTGTTTTGCGCTTTCTCCAACTTGGAAAGCTGATTGTCTGAACTGCTCTGCTTGCTGCAATGCTTTTTGTTGCTCAGTGCCGACTTGTAATCCAAGCTGAGCCTCTTGCAACCTAGCGGCTCTATCTGCTTCAAACGCCTTTTGTGCCTGATCAAATGCAGCTTGTCCGCCTCTAGCTTGTATATCTCCTAGCTGTTGAGCCAGATTCCTTTCTCTTTCTGATTGCAGTATAGCCTCTCGATAACCGCCCAGACCTCCAGCTAATGCGGCCTGCTGGCCTATCTCTGCTTCTTGTATGTCAGATGCTCTTTGCGCCTCTCTTTTTTCTATATCCGTTACTAGCTGTTGGTACGGATTCATATAAGATTCTAGTGTAGCTGGATCTGCAATTGTTCCAGCTTGAAAACCCGGCCCCGCATCCAGTTGACCAGTGTATTGGGTCTGAATATCTCCTGCCGTATAACCAGGATCAAACTGACCAGCTTGATAGCCTACCCCTCTGCGACCAGCTTGGAAACCTTGACCTAAGTCACCGGCAGCATAATTAGGATCTATGGCTCCCGCTTGATATTGGGACTGCAATTGTTGAGGTTGAAACTGTCCTGCTATATCTAATCCCGTGCCAACTGGTTGAAATCCTACCTGACTGGCAATCTCTGATGCCGCCATGTTTTGCAATGGTGTACCGGCAGCCGCAAGATCCAACATGCCCTGCTGACCCAACTGTTCAAACTCTGTGAAGTCGGCAAGCCTTTGACCTGGAAATAGCTCGTATGGTCTAGTTGTCTCTGCAACTGTACGGCCAAGCATCTCCTCAAAATATGGTCTCGCATACTCTGGTAGGTTGCTGGTTGTTTGTACAACCTCTTGAGGCCCACTAGGCGCTTTGCTTCCCTTGCCCATTAGTCAATCCTCTTTTCGTAAACTACATATGATTTCTCGTAACCATCTTGCTTCAACCACTTCCAGAACCCTTCCCTAGCAGTGGCCTCTATGCCGGAACACTGATTGTCTATAGCCCAGTCGTTATACTTATCGACCATATCCCAGACCCAGTCATTAAAATTTTTGCCGCCAAGAAACTGTATGCACAGCATTCTTTTGTGTGGGTAATTGACCAGCTCGGTTGTGCCAACCCCATCTATTTCTTTGTCAGTATTAAAGGCAACCCATAAATGCTGATGCCCTGTCACTATAGACTGATATAAAGTCTCCATGCTCCAGCGACCTTTGGATCTTGCAACAGCTTTACGAAGTTGGAACTCTACGTCCTTCCAAAGGATTGGAACATAATCTGCTGGAACCAAAGCTATCGTATGCGTCTTCTCTCCCCGATCAGATCGCTTTCTAACTTTAGGCTCTCTAGAAATATCTCTAAGGGGTTTAACCTCTAAAAGTTTTGCAGATTGTTTCATGCTGGTAATGCACCCCCAGTGTTCATAGGTCTAGGTTGATTCGTCATACCTGTTCGCTCCATACGGACACGATCAAGCATCTGATCAAGCTCTTTAACCCCAGCATCTGTACTGCCATCCCCAAGGCCAGACACTACGTCTGCTGGCACGATATACTCACCTGGGCTTACAGCCACTGGCTGTTGATCACCGATCATGCCTGGAATCATGTCATCCATGCCCCCGCCTCGACCAACAATCTCACCTTCTGTCTGTGCATCAGGAACTATATCTTTAAGAACTCTGTCTCTCAAAACCTCAAAAGCTTCTACCCCGAACTCTTCAATAAATCTATTGATAGCCATCTCTGCCTGTTCTTCTGGCAACCTTCCGGCGATAGCCATTGCAGCATCTTGGATGACGCTCTGACCATTTGCTTCCATTGTGTCTGCCATAGCATTTGTTTCACCACCTTCTTGGAATCCAGGAGGGCCAGCAAATCTAGGTATTCTTAATCTTTCTCTATCTTTTGGTGGCAACAGAGGCGGAACCTCCACTGTTTGCGTTGGAATAAAAGGAACCTCGTCAGTCTTAGGTACGCCTGCGGATCTAATCAAATCAGCCAAGCCCCCTGGAAGTTGCTTGCCTTCTGGAATTGCAGGCAAAGCAATCTCTTCTCTTGGCATTTGTATTGGGGACATTACCGGCGGTGTAGCTATCGGTGGAAGTTGACTCATGCCAGATTCTATTTGACCAAAAAATCCACCAATATCTGAAACATTCGCTGCGCCTGCAGTGTTTACGTTAGTTAAATCAATCGGCCCATCTGTTCTAGGTCTAGCAGCTTCAGCTAACGTCATGGTCGGTCTAGGCGGTCTGACCACTGGAGCAGGCGGAGGCGGAATATTTGGAGACTCTTCTCTATCAAGAGTTTTCACACCTATTGGAATCATAGGCTCTTGTAACGCAGGAATATCTGGAATCCTGATAGAGCTTGGCCTAATAGGAGCCATAGGAATACCTACCATTTCCTCTGTGTTTCTTTTTGTTTGCATAGGGGGAGGCGGTGGTAAATCCATTACATCAGGTCTACCTACTGAAACTGCAGGCGGCATTGATACTGGAGCAATAGCTGCAGGGACAACAGGTGGAGCAACTGCAGCAGCAGGAACTGATGGAATATCTATTGTCTGTGGAATGTTTATTTCTGGTATGGCTATTTCTCCTTCCATACCTCTAAATGAAAATGGTTTTGTATCAACTGCAGGCGTTACTTTAGGCTGCGCTGCGGCACCTATTGATGGTATGCCAGCTCCCTCCATCCCTCCTATCATCATGGACGGCTCAAACTCAATCCCCTCCATAATCGCTTCCTGCGGCATCTTGCCGCTGAACGGATCTATTACTGGGGCAGCTCCACCAGCAGCAGTTCCAGAGCCAAATATTGACTGATAAAGATCAGCTCCTAACTGACCAGCGTCTGGCTTAGAAGAGGTAGTACTAGATGATGCAGTATCAGTTTGAGTAACCGGCTTTGGATCTCTGAAATATGCTATTTCTGGATCTATACCTGGTCTATATCCCTGAAGCTCAGCGGGGCTAATAACTTGAGTTCCTCTAAGACCTAGCTGCCTTGCCGCAGCACCTGGTCTTCCGGCTGGCCCACCAACGCCTCCAATGTTTCCGTATGCGCCTGTCGCCAACCCAACCTGACGGTTAATATCTCTTTCTAACTCTCCCAATATGCCGCCTTGCGAATAAGTTTGAACCTCTCCTCCAGATGACATTCCTCCATCTGGCGGAAGATAAGACATTGCAGACCTATTGGCTTCCATATCTTTTCTGCGCTCTAGATCATCTAAATATGCTCTAAAATCTTCTAGTCTTTGGGCCTCCTCCATCATGGCTCGACCTTCGCCCATAAAGCTGTCGAAGTTCCTATCTTCTGGATTGGTTGAAGGTCTTTTGGGGGGTTTGCTAATCAACAAACCTCTTGCTGACAATTCTGGATTTTTATCAAATTCACGCAACATCTCTATTGATGTCATTGTGTCTTGTAAAGATTCCCCTTCCTTACTTTGTGCATCCAAGAATCGCTTGCCTTCTAGCGTAAGCTTACTTCTAGCTTTCAAAAGCTCTCTTAGTTCTTCCGGCATTCGCCCACGATAAATTCCTCTATTAATATTTGGGCTGCGCTCAAACCCTTCAATAATGTAATACGGAGCATCAGGGTTATCATCAATCTTTACTCTTTCTGCGTAACTACTTCTTTGCCTACCCCTCATAAGGTTTTCAGAAGGAGAGGGAACCATCTGCATCTGCTGGGTTTGCTCTGACAAAGGAACACCACCTCCGGCAGCCAGAGAATAAACCCCATCAACTGTTCTTTGCGCTTGACTAGGATCTAAAGAAACAATGCCTCCTGCAGAAATACCCCTTGGTATCTGATATCCAGGATATGATGACTCTAATGTAGAATAGGCATCCTCGATCATGGCCTCTGCCCTTCTGCCTTCCTCTTCTCTTTCTCTCTCAAACTGCCTATTACGCTCCATAGCATCTGCAAGAGCATCCATTTCAGCTTTCTTTCCTTCTCCGACACCGATTGCTGCTAAATTTGCAGGCTGTATCAGCTCTTTTCCAAACTGCTTAGTAAACTCAAGCGGAGACTCTCTGAACAAAGATCCAGTGCTTTGTCTTGCTAAGGTTTGAGCGTCCGTCAAAGATTGTTGGGCTGTTTCTAATGGGGTTATTAATCCTGATCCAGTGTCCATTGCACCAGTTAGAGTTGATTGAGCGGCTTGCAAGTTGGCAAGCTTATCAGCTTGCGCTAAATATTCTGGGGTTCCTTTTGTAAGACCGCCCAACGTTGTAGTAGCTTCTCTTATTGCATTTGCGCCACCCGCAATTTGAGATTCCAAGGCAGATACGTTTTCGGCGGCTGTAGCGACTTCTGGAGACAACGCCTCTGAAGCAGAACCAAGCGCCTTGCCCAAACCAAAACCTGTTATGCCCGATAGCAAACCTTTCTTTATATCCCCAGTTACTGCAGTAGTTGCAAGGCCAGATCCTATTGCGCCAGCTAGTGCGGTTTTACCAGCAAGCAAACCGCCAGCTTTTGCCAAAGCAGCCTTACCTATCATGCTGCCGAGCAGTGGAGCTAGGAATGGTAGAAATGCCTCTGGTTGACCAGTGACTGGATTCGTTGTTAGTTTTCCTGTAGGAGATAAAGATGCTATTCCTTGAACCTCATAAGGGTTCATATGCACTAGCATGGTGTCACCGTAACGCCCATACTTTGCCATCTCATCAGCTTGATTCTGCAAAGGAGCCTGTTGATTATAATTCATTAACTTGTCTCCACCCCGAATAGGTTAAAACTAACATTTGCCGCGCTGGCGTAAACTTTCAAAACATCTGTTTGTGATAAACAAATACCAATAACTATTGTGCGACTAGTAGTTGCCGCCAAATCTTCGTCGAAAAAAATAAACTGCTTGTCATCCGCCGAAGCGCCCGCAACGTGTATGCTGACGCGAAACGTAATCCCTGATCCACCTCTGTTGCAAACAACCAAAGAACTTACGGTTGTCTGAGTTAAATCAGGAACCGTATAAAGAGTTGTTGTCGTTGTAGCAGAAACATCCGCTTGACCTAAAACTTTTATTACATCTGTCACGATGCGCCCATCAGGAGAAACTGAAATCTTCTCATAGCAAGAGAGCCCTCTTTATCGCCTTGCGTTTTAGCCAAGACAACATCGTTTTCTATTTGATCCAGGGTTAATTCTATTGTTCTCCTATTTATAGCTTCTGCTCTAGCGTCATACTCAGGGGTTGGGACAGGTAATGGCGTGGATCTAGTTTGTGTACTCATCTTCTTCCATCAGACCTTATGTCAAACCTCAAATCCCCCAGTCTCCAGCCATAACCCAACCCGTTGCTCTCCACTCTAACTATCTGATGTCTAGCTCTCGCTCTAACAAAAGACTGCTTCGTGCTCTTGTCTATGGTCGAAGTGGATAAAGTGCTTGGCGTTTCTAAAGGAAAATCACTACCTTTAAGAGTCATGCTTATAGAGGCATCATCTTCATTGCCTATAAATGAAAAGTCAGGGATTATTTTGCTAACTAACATGTATCTTTCGCCCTCACCAATCTCTAAATCCCCACTCTCTACAAAGGCATTCATGGCAGAACCATCATCATCAAACCCGTTTTCATGGAAATACAAGAAATTATCGTTCGTTGTTGTTATAACTGAGGTCGCTAATGGGAAGTTTTGCGTTCCAGTTCCTCTCCAAGCAGCTCTTTCCAAGGTTCCCACAGACCACAAGTCTTCTGCGTAGTTGTAACTAACGTAATTGGTTATTTCTGTATTGCCCTCTCCGACAGGATAAAACCACATAACTTCTGAAAACGCATTGTTCTCTGCTGCAAACACCTTAAATGCTTGGCTTAGATTTATATTTGAGAAAACAAACTGTTTTACAGAGCATGGCAAAGGTTGAACAGATCCGTTATAAACATAGAATCCACCCTTATCCATAAAGTAAAC
>TARA_R100001591_G_scaffold76146_1_pt1 | contig 15936 bp, 30 predicted proteins | sample TARA_R100001591 | Tara Oceans TARA_R100001591 (sample SAMEA2622725) | marine metagenome | biome: marine biome (ENVO:00000447); feature: surface water layer (ENVO:00002042); material: "saline water (ENVO:00002010), including plankton (ENVO:xxxxxxxx)" | depth 5 m
TGTATAGTCGTTACACAAAAAACTTTTTACCCCCCCTCCTTTTTTGTTTGCATTAGTTCTCTAGGCAGTATGTCTTCAAATTCAATATCATTAATGTTTTCCCCTCTATCTATTCTATATAATAAATTTGTATAAACGATATAGCACATATCTTCTGCATACTCTGTTATTCTATCAGTGAATAGTTCAGACTTCTCTTGTCCCATTGTTTCTTCAATGAATATCTCCCATACTATCCTATTTATTGTCTTGCTCATATTCTAAATACATTTGTTGTTCTTCACACCAATAGTAGTCTGGATTGTCGTAATGCCATTCATCATAGCAGTCATCAGAACAAAACAGTTCACCAACTTCATCTATCCAACAATAACAATTTAAACATTCATTATCTTCTATCTCTGTCATATTTCTCTATTTCAAATTCAATGTGTGCTATTGCTTTTTTTAAACAGTCAATTGGTGTGTCGTGCTTGTGATAAGCTCGGAGTATGTAAGTTGTAGCAGTTGCTAAATGATAAGGTAAATCAAAGTTGTCACACACCTTTCGGGCTTCGTACCCTTCTTTACCTTTGTAATAATATGGAACTCTTTTATCCACTAAAGAACTATCCGTGTTTCTTGTGTAATCGAAATAATATTTACTTTTCTTCATTTCTTCTTTTCATTTTAGCCCAGGCTGTTTTTTGGTTGTGGTGTACTTGACAAAGTGTTTGTAAATTTTCAAAGCTCAATGTGTCACCTCCATCCTTTATCTCAATAATATGATCAACAATCTTTCCCTCTGTTACCCTTCCTTCTTCTTCACACCATTTGCAAATCGGATTCATTGTGAAGTATGCTTTTCTTACTTTACGCCAAGCACTACTGTTATAGAAGCTAGTGTTTTCTGAAATGTGCTTTTCAGTGAATCGTGTTTTCTTTTTACTATTAGCTATCCAGATTTTAGGTTTTCCTTTTGGTAAGTTTGGCATTTAGTTCAATAGTTTTATCTCTTTAATGTAGTCAAAGTCTACATCATATTCAATTTTAATATATGGAGTCAATCCATCCTTGTTGTTTATCCATTCGTCGACCACATCAATTAGCTTTTCAATAGCTCTTGAGTTTGCTTCTTCAACGGTTTCATCTTCTTTGAGTATAATACTAACCTCTAGAACTGCTTTTAACTTCATATTCAATTACAAATTTAAGGAATAAAAAACTAAACCAAACAATCACAAAAGGAAGCATAATAAAAAGCATAACAACTCCTATTGTAATTTTAGACAAATTTCTTAAAATGTTCAATATCTTGGTAAGTTCTACACTCATATTTTTCAGCATTGGTTGTTTCTCTTTGTGTTTGTTCGTTATGGCTTTCAGCTTCTCCAAACATCAATTGAAAGTTTATGTCTGTGTTAATTATTCTTGGCAATCTCAACTCAGCTCCGTTCTCCGTGCTTTTCCAAATCAGTTGAGAGAGCGTTCTTCTAGGCATCCAGAGTCGCTTTGTATTTATTGATTATTCTTTCAAGCTGTGATTCATACCAAATAGGAAAATCATAATTCTGCTCTGTTTGCTCCCATACTCTATAAAGTACAGCTCTTAGTCTTTGACTTGGTGTTTTACCTCCAACCTCAAAATCACTTGTGAACTTTTCGACTTCTTCAACTTCTTTTTTGTTTATACCATCCGAACTAATAAGGACCATTCCTGGTTTTTTTCTTAGCTTAAATAGTCTCATCATTGTTTCTTCTGGTAGCTCTTGAGTGTGTATCGTTAGTGAGAGTGAACCATCTGCAAGGGTTGCAACCTTAGCAATTCCTCCTTCAAATATTGTACTAATTTTTGTCATTGTTGCTAAAATAAAATAATGATTCTATTATCCAATCGTTGAGGTTAAAAAATATTAACACCTCATTGTTAATTCAGTTCTTTAATCTTTTGCTTAATGTTTGCGATTGCTTCTTCATAATCGATTCTTGATAGTTTGACTACTGATTGCGCCCTTTGTTCTAACTCTGCTGAAGTTCCCTCACCCCACTTTCTATCTATTCCAATAGATTGTCTATATTGCTCACCCCCTCTAAAAGTATTACATCCAGCACATTGAGCATTCACATTCTTTTCATCCCATCGTGTTGATAAGTGCCTTCTGCTCATAAAGTGTCCTGCGTGGATAGAACCCCCAAAAGCTGGAGCTTCTTTGCCGCAACTAATGCACTTGCACATCCCTCTGTGGTCGCTATCTCTTTTCCTTATGTATTCACTAAAGAGCTTGTCTAGCTTTGCCTTTAGTTTGGCTGTTGTAGTTTTAGCCATTATATCCCAAATCTTTTCTCCATTTGTCTTGAATTACTCCTTTTCTTACGGAATAATTATTTCCTCTCAATGAAGAATCTTCTTCTTGTAGTTTTGCTCTGCTTCTTCTGATAGTTTCTGGGTTTGTAATTTTTGAATCAGCAAACAAGTGAAGGAAGTCCATTCCACTCATTTCATCTGGATTCAATCCTTTTCTTCTTAATTCATCCAACCAATAAGCGGCAATCAATTTATTGTCAGAATCTCTGAATCTTGGGTACTTATTCAAGAGAGTTTTTACTTTGTCTCTTGCTTTCATACTTCATCAAAATAAGCTCTTATCTCAGCTCTTAAACCCTCCTCCCATTTTGGGACTAACTTGCTTTCTAACATTGCTGCTTCGATCCTCTTGTTGTTTTTCTTTAACAAATACAAATCATAGTAAGCAAGAGCTTCTGAAAATAATGCTTTCAAATCCTCACTGTCATAATCAGTTGTTGATTCTTTGATGAACTTACTGACTGAGTCAAGAATCTTGACTGTTTCTATTTTTAATTGTCCTTTTTTCATTTTAATAGTTTTGCTTTGTTAATAGTTGCGCCCAACAAACGAGCGTTTTCAATGTATTCGAGTTCTTGTTGTTTATGTAATTCTATTACTTTTTTTGCAACCTTTTTCTTTTCTTTTCGTAGCCATATATTCCAAGTCCTTACATTCAGAAAGACACTTGCTTCATCTCCAGACCTTACACCCTCTCTAAAACCCCTTGAGACATCCTCCATTGTCATTGTGCTGAATTGAGTGTTATTTGCCAAATCATCGACTAGAATGTTTGCCATTGTAACTATGTCCTCAACACTTGGCTTTTGTCCTATCTCCAAGTAAGTTCTAGAAAGTATGTCAACAGCTTCTTCTTTGAGTTTTGGAAGTTCGTTCTTCCAACGATACCAGATTTGTTGTTTTTTATCCATTTATAGTTTCTTTTTCAGTTTCTTGTATTTCTGCTTCCCAAGCCTCTGAAAAATCTTGATTTTTAAATAATTCAGCTAAGCCAGTTAATTGTTTCAATCTTAAAACTTCATCTTGATCCATTCCTAATTCTTTAGCAATTTTTTTATCACTCCAATTTCTTTTTTTCAAATCAAGAACAATTTCAGACATTGCATCAATTCTGTGTTTTCCTCTCGCTCTGTTATGTCGAATAGTAGAAGCAATTCTATCTCCTTTATTTTCTTGTGTTTCTCTAATTGTTACTACTGGCAAATATCCGTAAACCCTTTTTTGAATATCTTTACATTCTTTACCAACTCTATTTCTATGAAACCCATCAATAACCTCTCTTTCTGTATTATTTATTTTCATACTAACAATTGGTTGAGTATAACCATCGTTTGAAATTGAATGTCTTAAAAGTTCCATTTCTGGAGGTGCTACCGAATTTGGGTTATAATCGTTAGCGTAAACCGTTTCGTTTTTTACCCAAATAACACAATCAACTGGCTCTGTATTAAAGGGACTTATTTCGTGTAAAGCTATTTTTATTTCATTTATACATTTAACTTTTTGTTCTAAATCTAAATTTTTAATTTTTTCAATTTGTTTTATAATTTCCGTTGTCATTTTTAAATATAGTTAATTGATTAACATTCCATTGTTCTTTTCTTTTTTTCATTAAAAGCAAATATTTTTTGTATGCATTTGATTTATGTTGACTAAATCCTAAACCTTTACACCAATAATCATTTCTTAAAAGTGATTTACATATTCTTCTCCAACTTGGAACTAATCTTCTAGATTCTAAATTGAGGTCGGCTTCATCTGGTATTCCATTTGGATAACCTTTTTCAATCCACCATTTTTGAAAAAGTATAATTTTGTTTTGATAATGTTCTTTTGTTGTTGGGGGTAATGAATCAACAAACATTTCTGCAAATGATTTCCAAGTATGTCCTTCTGGTTTTGTTATTTTATGATATCCATTTATGTTTCCAGATTCCATTACATATAAAGCCCCACTATTTGCACCATTTACCCTTGCAACAACTTTTGCCCAAGTATTGGGCTCTATTAAGTGATACAACCATAACCCCCTTCTTTGGTCATCTCCATAAGGTTGACATAACCTCATTTGGTGAATAGTAAGTCCAGCATTATGCATTAAATCATATAATCTATTATAACTTTTTTCTGTTTTAGCGTGGTAAACCCAAATATCAGATGTTTTCCAATCATAAATAGGGTAAAGATTATAAACATTATCTGTAACCTTTGTAGTATATTGCAAACCATCAATTGTAGTTTTTTTATTAGAAGCAATAGTTCTAAATCTATTTAAACTTTCATCAGTTCTTATACCTACAAAACAACCAGTTTTTTTGCCATCTGAATACCATTCGCCAAAAAGTTCTATAAATTCCTCAAACTCCATTCCTTTATGAAAAAAATTAAAATAATCAATACCATTTATACAATCTTTTGGCATTTCTCTTACCCAATCATCTTTTCTATCTTCATCCCAACAAATCCATTTTGGTTCATACACGCTTACAGCATTTCTTAATGATATTGGTAAACATATCCAATAAACATCTAAATAATCTTTATATTCAGTTATTAAATTATTTATGTTTTCTATTGTTAGTTTGTATTGTGCCTCTAAATCCACAATAAATAAACCTATTTTTCTATTTCTTTTAATAGCTTCATTAAGAACTAAATGAAGCATAGTAGTAGAATCTTTACCACCAGATAAACTAATATATAATTTTTCAAAGTTATCAAAAGACCATTTTATTCTTTCTTCAGATGCTTGAAGAACATTTATTCCAAGTTTAGTTTTGGGCATAATATATTTTTTTTATTGTTTTTGTATTCGTTTATTAGTATAGAAGCTACATAATTAGCTTCTTTTTGTTGTTCTTGGGTTAATTTATGCCAAGACTCTATAACAGTATCTATATTAGCTTTAAATCTAAAATTACAAGTAGCTTGACCAATCCAAGCTTTTTGGTTAATGTCGTTATTAGTTAAATTTTGCTCACTTGAATAAATCCAAGTTTTTAGCATTAGTTTTCCATTTTCGTAAAAATGCTTTTTATTACAAAGAAGTAAAACACATTCTTCTATTAAGTTTTCTTCAACTCCCTTTTCATACATTCCATTTTTGTAATCTTCCCAAAGTTTGTAATTATAATATTTTTTATCCATTGTTTATCATATTACGAGCTTTCTGCCAGTTATCAAGTGCGCTCTTAGTTTTAGATTGTTTTTGTTGTTTAAGATCAAAAATTCCTTTCCATCCGTTTTCAATGCTTTGATTTATTATTTGTTCTTGGACTTCGTGGCATCCTTGTGAAAGTCGCATCAGCTTTCCAATTGCAGCTTTTTCTCCGATTGGTTTGTAAGTCAAGCGGAATGTTTCTTTTCTATAAGCTCTCCACTTTTTCCAAATCTCAACATTCAATTCTTCTAATTCTTCAAAATCAAAATTCTCTTTTTTAATTATATTAGTATTTAATTTAATATCAGTATTTAATAGTTGCGGATTTTCCGTTTCCGACAAAACCGTTTTCGACAAATCCCTTTTCGGTTTTTCAAAAACTATATAATCAAAACCTTTGAACTTTCCAGCTTCTCTTTTTTGTATTCTTTGAACATAGCCAAGATTCATCAATTCCTTAAATCCACTGTAAATAGAATCTTTTTTGTCTTTGTGCCACTTCTCCACCTCCTCAACATACAAGTCCCAAGATTCGGGAAGTGCTAACAAATGACATAATAACCCCTTAGCTTTTAAACTCATATCCTTATTGAAGATGAACTCATTATTGATCGTGGTGAAGTTGCTACTTTTTTTTACTAGAATTTTCTTCATTGTATGCTTTTGCTAGATGTTTTTCTTTTATAGATTTAACTTCTTTTATGATGTTTTTAATATCAAAAAAACCAATATCAGCTCGTACAAGTTCTACAAAACCCTCAAATTTATCTTTATAAAAAACATCATATTGTATTAATTCATTATGGCATTTATAATGATGTATTATAGTTGCGTGATTAACATTAAAAAATTTAGCTGTTTTTGAATATCCTAAATTAAGAGATTCTTTACAAAATGCGTAAACCATTCTTCTTGAATCTATTAAGTTTCTAGTTCTTGATTTATTGTAAAATTCTTTTTTTGATATGTTAGAAACTAAACAAACTGCTTCAACACATTTTTCGATTCTACTGTTTATTTCCATTAAATCAAATGCTTCATCTACGAATTTATTCATTATCTTGTATTTTTCTTCTGATATTATCTACATACTCATCAGCAATATTGAAAAGTAAATCTGTAACATCAGTATCTTCATAATTTATTTTGTCAATCTCAACAGAGTAATAAGCTGGAGTTTCAAAATCACCGTCACATTCCCAAATTGTAAACTCAAACTCAAGACCCTCCTCTGTTATATATGTTTCTTTTTTATTCATTAGAACGGTAAATCATTTTTCGTTGTTGAGGTTGGCTTTTCGCCTTTTAGAACCCAATTAGAGAACACCTCAGCCACTTCTATAATCTTTGCAACATCAGCTTCTCCAATCACATTACAGGCGTTTGTCAGAGCGTTTTGCTTAACTATTAGTTCTTGAACATTATCTGCTTTTGGGGATGGTCTTGATCCACCTTGAAAAGTAGATAATGGTTTTACTTTGTTTATGCTTCTTCCGTTATATTGTCTTGTAGTTATTTCAACATCAATTTCTTGACCAGCAACAAACTTGTTTTGATTTTCAGACTTGCTTAGATATTCTGCTTTCATATCATCAAACTCTATTTCCCATTTATAAAAGTGTCCGTATTGACTTTCAAAGTCCCCCTGTGGTGTTACATTTAAAACTTTCTTTTTCATTACATTGTAATTTTGATAATTCCTACTAAATCCATCGCTATAATTCCTAAAAGAACTAAAGCTGCCACAGTATAGCAAAATATTGCTCCTGCGTTTTTCCATAAAAAGTTTTTAATCGTTTTCATCGATTTTTATATTTAATTGTTTCCATAATATATCGGCATTCAATTTACGCAAATGTATCAATGCTATTTGAAGCCCTTTGTTTACGCCTTGAGTTAGTGCTAAGTCAGCAAAGTCTTCTTCTTGCTCATACACTTTGATAAGCTCGGCGTTTCGCATCTCTTGTTCTTTGAGTTCTGCGATAAGTTGATTGATAGTAGCTTCTACAATATCAGCATTCAGAACTCTTGTTTTTAGCTCCTCTTTAGGATTAAAGAATAAGCTGTTGATTAAATCTTTTGTCATTGTTTTGTGTTTTCGTTAATAATTATGCAGCAAATATATGCACTCCCAACCAATTAAAAAAGGATTTCAACAAAAAAAAGTTGAATAAATTAGAAAATAATTAACAATACTAGATAAGAAGGGCTGTTAAAAACTATAAAAATAAAAAAGAAAAAGGGGCTAAAAAGCCCCAAATCCCTTACAAAAACAATGAAAAATTTATTAATTTACCAAAAACAGCGCAAATATATCAAAATATATGTGTCAAGTGCGCAATCTGACCATTTTCTTTTGAGTGTATAAAACCTTCAACAGCTTTAGGGCTGCCTGTATAACCCTTTTGAAAGTGCCACGCATCCGTTCCACTAGGGCTTCTTAAAAACTCAAGTGTTACTCCAATATCATCAAAACTCGTAAGATATTTGAATCTTTGTTTGTGGTGTATATGATGCAAATACCAGTATCTATGTTTTGTCTTAGCCCAAAGATTAGGCTTCTCTTGAGCCATTAGGAGAGCTAAATTGTTCGTTTTTGCCCCATCACCGTGAGTCAATCCAATCAAACTTGATCCGTAAACATAATATTTTCTATGAATTGGAGAATCATCCACACTTATTGAATCTGTATTTCTGAACCAAGACTTCAAAGCGTGTGCCAAATGGAATCCACTCATATAGTCGTGGTTGCTCATTGAATGAACACAATCAACTGGTGCGATGTTCATAAGCATTTCGACACATTCAACATATACCTCAAGAGCTGTGGTGAAGTGTCTATACCATTTACCGTCAGTATTCTGTGGAGTTCCTCTTGAAGTGGTTCCGTGAATATTGTCCGTGTGTAAAATATCGTTTCCTATGCAGAATAAGACTTTTTCAATGGTGAACCCCTCAGACTTGGAGATAATGCCTTTAACACCGTTCAAAATGCGTTTTCTAGCTGTTTTTACATTGTAAGTGTTCCCTGTTTCTAAAGCGTCTGCATATTTACCAATATGAACATCTGCGGGGTTTATTACCAAAAGATGTCCCTCTTTGCGTTTTGGATAGTCAATAGATGGATATGAAGGGGAATATTTAGATATTAAGTCCTCAATACTTTTCAGAAATTCATCTCTTGAGAACTCATTTGGTCTGGCAAATATTGAAAAGCGTTTGCTCTTATACCAATAATGATGCACAGATCTTACATCAATTCCAGCTTCGTTACATTCTTCTTCTAGTAGTGCTTTGTTTTCTTTGTCTTGTCTATAATCATCAATCAATCGCCATTCATCTTCACTAAGACGGTATCGCTTTTGATTTTTCATTGTTTCTTTTTTACCTTCTCAATTGAGCGACCAGCAAAATAAGCTCCGTAAACGGTTATAAGTAAAGTTTGATAAATTGGTTTGTAAGCATCATCAATAGTGAAATTTCCAACATTGCCGTCAAATATTGACATTATAACAAACATAACAGTCAAAAATATCAATGTAAGGGGTCTTATATTAGCTGGTAGCCATCCAGCTTTAGAATCAGCTTCCCAGCGTTTTGTAACCTCTTGTTGGGCTGACTTTTCGCTTTCAATAAGTATTTTGTGAAATTCATTTTTTAGTTTCCACTTTTCTTCTTTTGTGGTAACTGTTTCATCTATTATTGTAGATGCTTGTTTTGATAGTGTGGTAAATAATCCACCGAGTAAATTGTTAATCATAAAGCCAGATTGAATTTTGTTTTTCTTTGTCTAAATCACAATGAACAAATGTTTTTGCTATTCCTATTCTAGTGAAGCCGACTTTAGCTAAGGCGCAAACAATTGCACTTCTTTGGAGTCCACTATTCACAGCAATATCAACAGCGCATCCTTTAGTATGTGAGCTTCCTTTTACTCCACCGACCTTTTTATTGTGTGCTTCTGATCTATAACCGCTTGTAATTTTGAAAGGCGTTCCAGCCAACATTCTAGCTTCATCAAGTTTAAATAAAAACTCTTTATTCATTTTTCCGCCTTGGTCAGTAGGCATTCCAGAACCTATTTCATCTGGTGAATCAAATTCTTGAAAATTAAAATAATTTAACACCATATCACAACTATATTATTTGCCCTGACCGTTGTATCTTTTTTCGTATTGCTTACAACCTTTGGTTCGGCTTTTGTTCTTGGAGTGAATTCCTTTTCTTTTCTTTTTTGGTTTTTCACGATGTGTGAAGCTTATTCCTTTTGCCATTTTAGCTATTTTTTTTGATAAACTCTAGAATCGTATCAATTTTGCTTTTGACATATTCCATATCCTGAGCGTTTTTTTCGTGATACTTTGAGAACTGACCCTTCACTTCGTAAATACTAAAAACAAAGAATTTATATAAAGCATACAAACTCCCAAGTAATAAAATTAGAGTCAGTCCGTAGCGTTCTATTAATTGTAATATTTCCTCCATTATTTCTTGCGGTTTTTACAGATACCAATACACACTCTTTTAAAAGTCAAATAATATATTGTTTTGCAAATTAGGTCTTTCATCTTATTTGTTTTTTTGGTTTTTAATCAATTTATCTGCTGTATATATAATAGATAAAAGCAAAAGCACAATTTTCAAAAGCATTTCAACATCAGTGAATGAAATTGCCAAAGTTGTAATATTTAATGTAAGCACATCACTGCACTCTTTCAAAAGTGTTTTCATTATATTGGTTGTTTAAACATTTCAACACAAAAACCGATGTCAGCATACCATTCAACACCGCTTGACTTAGTTCCTGTTCTTTTAATACTTACAAAAACAAAATCTCCTTCAGCTAAAGGGTATCCGCTAGCGGGATTGTCCTCGATATCAAAGATGTGGTTTTGATTGTTTTGACTGGTGAGAGTGAATGATTTAAGAAGTTCAATTGTTATATTGCTAGTAGTTCCTGCATTAGGCGAAGCATACCAAATAGAAATAACAGCATTATCTCCACTTCCAGCATCTGAGCTCGACCATCCTTTTATCTTTTTAATTGAACAAGCGTAAGGGGCTACAAAGATTCCAAATTGTGAGGACCATCTATTAGGCTTGGAATTTCCATCTGCTAACTGTGCGCCACTGTTTACGGTGAAAGAAGAAGTTCCAAAAGCAGAGAGAAAATCATTTCCATTTGTACCGCCTGTCAAAAATAGCGATTGTTGAAAGTATAAATCAGTATTGTTGATTTTGTCGAATTTGGGTTCTTGTCGCATCAAAATTACGCTTCCAATTTCAACTACATCATCAAAATCAATAGAACTGAAGCTACAAGTAGTTGTTCTTCCTAAGTCAGCAGTCAAAGTCAATTCATAAATAGTGTTTGAGTATTTGGTAAATAAAAATACTTTTTCTCCAGTTTTTGCAACTATTTTATTTCCAGCAGTAACGGCTAATTGTGTTTGACTAGAAGTTCCGCTAGACGGTTCGGTGATAACAGCAAGCGAATCGTTTATTAAAGTTTGATTGTAAGTTGAAGCTCTCATATTACCATTCAGAAGTAAAAGTTGCATTATCATTCTCACCTGGTGCAATATCGTTAGAAGTATAATTTTGACCGCTAGCGTCTAAATCTGTTTCTATCCATTGACCATCCCAAATACCTTCATTTGCATTGTAATTTATTTCATTTGGAACGAAAATTTTAGTACTAGAAATATTATCAAATGCTAAATGATATTCATAATTAGTTGTTTTATCTGTTTGCAATGAACCATTGTAAACATCAACACCCGTTTTTCTTCCAGCAAGAACTTCTTTGCAAAGTATTTTTGTAATAGTTCCTGTCGTTCCATCTCCAGTCGTTTCTTGAAAAACTTGCCAAGTTGAAGCAGTTCCATCATCTCCATTGCCAGCAGCATCAAAAGTGATTATTCTTGTAGGGGTTTGTGCAGTTGGTCCGCTTCCTAATTTAGCTGGGTCAAGTTTTAGAACAGCGTTTGAAATAGCAGTTCCTTGTTCTGCTGAGATTAGCTGTTGAGCTGTTGGAGTACCATTAACTAAATATCGTAAATAATAATTATTTCCATCTGGTTTCTCCATTCCAATAGCTAACCCCTTAATAATAGTACCTGAACTTCCGCCGCTTGAAGAATTTGGGAAAAGAACATCGGCTGTATCAACTTCGTCAGATGCACTAAATCCGTTTGGGTCTTGCCATCTAAAACGAGCGAATCCTTCAATAAACAACTCCCCAGATTCTGGGATAGCTGGATGAGTACCTCCAATAGAAGAGCCACTTCTGGGATTTGGGGCTGCTGGAGCGTTAAAATAATCATTTGCGTTGTTTTCTGAAAATATAACAGGGAATCCAACATTAACTGCACTAGTAGTCCATTCTTTAGCTCCTCCGTTTGTCCCTTGTGTCATATACAAGTGATACGTTGTGCCACTATCACCAACAAGTCTCAATTTTAAAAGAAGTTGGCATCTCAAATCAACTCCCGAACCAGCCCCACTTGTTGTTCTACTTTGAATAAAATCATTTTGAACTGCTGATTGTGCTACTGGCGTTGTTAAATATTGACCGTCATAGTAAATAAGCTCAGGTCTGAATAATAAATTCCATTCTAAAGTAGCATCTGTTTGAGCTTGTATCAAACCAATTGACTGAGAAAAAGTTAAACCTCCAGTCAATGAATTACCTCCGTTTACTGTTGTGGTTGGGGGGTCTGTTTTTTGTAGTGCTGGACCAACCTTGGTCATCCACAAAGGGATTGAAAATTGTAAAAGCTGTAATTCATAAAGAAGGTCATAAAACGTCTCGACCTTTTGAACTGGATGAAGTGAGTCGAATGTACCCCCGCCTAGAACTATTCCAGCATTTGTTTTAAGTTGAACAGCACTACTAGAAATTACAGTTGTATTTCCTTTCCTATATGTTCTTTCAAAGTTAGTATCTGAATAACCATTCGGCTGAATAACTCTCCACATTCCATCTGATAGAATTAATCTAGCGCCCCAGCACTTCATTATTCTATCTAAAGCTTCCAATGTATTTATAAAAACTTCTTCTTCATTTTCTATTTTTTTAAAAGCTCTAGCAAAACATCCAGAAAAGAAAAGGGGGTCTTTGTCGGCTGCTGGTGTTGGCATTTGTCCAGTATACCAGTTTACTTGTGTTTGTAAAAAGTTGTCAGTTGTTCCCCAATATTGTGAAGTATTTAAAATATCACTATCTCTCAATATTTTTTGTATTGTCAATAAAAATCTTTGGGAGCTTGTTAGCTCTACTGGGTCTGGTGCTGGGGTTAAAAAATGAGTACTAACAGAAACATCAACAAGCTCAGCAAGTCCATCTGTTGCGGTGATTGTTTGTTGTGTTCCAGCGAAAAAAGAAAGGTTTTGTCTTGAACTAACATCCGTCAAAATATTTCCAACCCAGTATAGATTATAGCTAGAACCGTCAGTAGTTGTATTATCTTTATAAATTACTAATTGAAACCTTCCATAAGGAGCAGAAGTAATATCATCAATCACAGCTTGTTCTGTGCTATTTCTTGGAATTATGTCAAAGGTGCAGCTTGAAGGAATAACACCGCTGAAACGTGTCCTGTCTTGGGTTTCATACTTGAGTTGAAATCCACTTGCTCCAAGTTGTAAAGTTAAAGCTGAAGGGCTACTAGTTAAGCTGTCATAAATTTCTAGCTTGTAAAATATCCCTTTGTCATTTTGAAACTCTGCTGTCCTTCTAAGTGCCATTTAAAATCCTCTTGTTCTATTTCTGTTTCCTCTAGCTCTATCGCTTGCTAGTAATATATCAGAACCACTTATTTTTCCGAATACCTCAACAGCACCCCCTACTCCCATTGTGTTCATAAATCTATCTAAAGGCATTACAACCTCTGGACCAGCTTCTCCAATTAATCCAAAGTGTGGCTGTTGAATAAGTCCTCCTTCTGCATTACTTGAAACACCTTGTTTTAATAAATTTCCTATATTACCAAAACCTCCAATAGGTTTAAAACCTAAAAGACTCCCCAAAGGACTCGACCCAAGCAAAGCGTTTAGAAAAGCCATAGCTGCTATCTGTGCCATTATTTGTACTAAAGCTCGTTTTGCAAAATCAATAAAATTTTCAAAGAAATTTCCTGAACTTAGCAAAGCACTTGCAAAAGCTTGTTCAATAGCCCCACCAAAAGAACGAAAATTGTCTTTCATTTGTTCAGCTAAAATGTTAATATTTTCAAATGCTACAATACTTCTCTCAATACCATCAAAAAACTCTGGGTCTGTCGCAAATTGTAAAGCTGGGGATGTTTGTCCCTCATTTGGTGAAATAGGAGCAGCATCTATTGGCTCAAAATTAAAAATTCCTGTTGATTGCATACCATTCCCACTTGGACCTGTTGGCATTTTTCCCATTGAAGAAATCAGTTTATCAATAGATTTTTTTTGTTCTTCAATTTTAGCTGTTGAATCTTCCATTGAGTCAGCAAGTTTTTCTTGCTCTTTGCTCATTCCGTCAATTGTTGCAATTGCTGCAAGTGCTTCTGGCTTACTCATTAACCCAGTTGCATCTGCAAACATTATTACTGCTTTTGCAGTCAAACGACCTATTTTTCCTAAATTAAGAGCTGTCTTTATAAAACCCTCCATATCTAAAACTGCAAAACCTAGCAATGCAACAAGACCAGCAACAGCAGAAGCAAATATGACCATTGGGTTTGCAGCAAGGAAAATCAATGCTTTTCCAACAGCAGTTATTGATGTAACAAGTTTTCCTAAAATGATAAGCAAAGGACCAACAACAGCAGTTATACCAGCAATTCTTAGAATAAATTGTTTTTGTTCTGCATCTAAGGATGAAATTTTATTTGTTAAATCTTGAAATATAGAAATCAATTTTGAAGCCAACGGAAGTAATAGAGTGCCAAAATCTTGACTTAGTTGTTTTATAGATTCTCCTAAGCCTCTAGAACTATTTGCAACTCCATCCGAAGTTCTAGCAAAATCTCCTTGAGCTGATTTCGTTTGTTCAATTACAGCACGATAACGAACAGCAATCTTTTCAGATTGTGTCATTGTTTTATTGTATCCGAATTGTTTAAGATTGGCTTCTGTTAGAACTATTCCGAGCTTTTTAAGAGATTCTGTTTCTCCCGTAAATATACCAGAAAGAGCAGTTTGCGCTTGTTCAATACCTATATTTTTAAAAGATGCTAAATCTCCAGCAAGTCCGACCAACGATTGCGCCATTCCAGCAGCCTCAGATTGACTCAAACCCATTGCAGTAGCCATATCTCCAAAAAGAGATGACATCTCAAGTGCGCTTCCCTCAGCTATACCAAAGCTTTTAAGAGTGGTCTTTGCAAATGCTTCAACCTCCACACTAGATTCTCCAAAAGCAACTCTGGTTTTGTTTAGAGATTCTTCAAAATCTGAAGCCATCTTAATTGAAGCAAGACCAGCTAAACCGATTGGAGCGGTTAAATTACGAGAAAAAGATTGTCCCGTTCTCTGCATTGACTTCCCAAACTTGGTCATTGAACGAGTTGCCTTTCTAAGTCCACTTTGGAACTGTTTATCGTTCAAAGTTAGCGCAATCGAGAGTCTTTTTCCAGCCATTTTAAGCGTTTTTTAGCGTTCGTTTTAAGCGTTGTTTTAGCGCATTTAATCAATTATCACCCTTCTGTCGTATGCTTACCCTAAAAAGTTTAGTTCTTTTATTAGGGCAAATTTACTAGATAAGGGTTTTTAGTCATTTTCGTTGTTTTTTGGAATCTCAATTTTGTACTTTTTAACCGCATATTCAGCCGCTTTTTTGCGTTTTTCAAGTTCCATTTTTTCCTCTTTTTTCTCCCATTCAAACCTCACCAAATCGGTCGGATTGAGCTTGGAATTTTTCTTTTTGTGTGGCTGTAAAATCAAACAAGCCAGCCATCGTGTCCGCTCCCATTCAAAGCGTTCTTTCATTTCGAGCTGTTCATTTCGACCTCTCTGCAATAGAAAGAATTCGTGAAATGTTAAGCTCCAAAACTCTTTGGGAAGTAAGCCAAAACCATAAGCAATGGCTTCCAAGTCATCCCAATCTATTTTTTCTTTTGAGGAGTTTTTTTCTCCTCTTTCTCGTTTCCCTCGTCTTTGAATTTTGCAGAAAACTGTTCTCCGAATACATCAAAACACTTTTGTAGTGCTTCAAAGTCCTCGTCTAAAATATCTGCAATGTCCTCAATTGTCAAATCAAAATCTTTTCCAGCTACCCTTGCACCATCTTGCAATCCAGCAAGGATAAGCTGACAAGCATCATCAAGGGAGATGTCTTGACCTAACTTGTCAAGGTCTTGCAAACTTGTATTTGTTCGTTTACAATAAATTCTAAGAGCGTTCATTCCGAATCTAATCGGATAGTCTTTTTCGTTAAGTATTACAACTTCAAACATTT
>TARA_R100001591_G_scaffold2344_1_pt1 | contig 15924 bp, 13 predicted proteins | sample TARA_R100001591 | Tara Oceans TARA_R100001591 (sample SAMEA2622725) | marine metagenome | biome: marine biome (ENVO:00000447); feature: surface water layer (ENVO:00002042); material: "saline water (ENVO:00002010), including plankton (ENVO:xxxxxxxx)" | depth 5 m
AAGACCCCAAGAAATAGATGATAACAATAAATTTATAGTATATACTAATACAGGTTCAGGATTAATTGGAACTGAGTTATCAAGTTTTAGTGCAACAAGTTCTTTAGGAACTGTAACAGTGAGTGTGTCATGAGTTTTACTTTAACAACATTAAAACAATCTGTACAAGATTGGACAGAAAATGATGAAAGCACTTTTGTAGGTGAGTTAGATTTTTTTATAAAAAATGCAGAAGAAAGAATATTTAAAACAGTTGATCTAGATTATTTTAGAAAAAACGTAGAGGGTACAACAACCTCTGGTAACAAATTTTTACAGAAGCCTAGTGATTATATGGCTACCTTTTCTTTGTCTTTAGTTAGTAGTGGTTCAAATGTTTTTCTATTACAAAAAGATGTTAACTTTTTACAAGAGTTTCATCCAGACCCTACTGTTACTGGAGTCCCTAAGTATTATGCACAGTTTGATGTAGATAATTTTATATTAGCTCCCACTCCAAACGCTAATTTTACAGCCGAATTACATTATTATTACAGACCAACCTCACTTACATCTGACTCTAGTGGAACAACTTGGATTAGTACGAATGCTCCAGATGCTTTATTATATGGTACTTTAGTTGAAGCATATACTTTTATGAAAGGTGAGAAAGATATATTAGACTTATACAATGGTAGATTTTTAGAGTCTCTTTCAAGATTGAAGAATTATGCAGAAGGTAGAAATTATTCTGATTCTTTTCGAGAAGGTTTAATTAGACAAAGACAAACATGAGTAAAATTAAAAGCGTTGCTATTGTTGGTCTGGGCAATAGTGGTTTTGAGTACATAAGAAGTAGAGTTCGTAGTGAAAAGTTTGATGAAGTTTGGGCGATAAACTCCATGTCTTCAGTTATTTATCACGACAAATGTTTTATGATGGATCCACCCTCAAGATTTCTTGATACTCCAAACGCTGGAAATCAAACAGATATAATGGCTGAAAGACTACAAGTAAAATTAAACGTGCCAATTTTTTCTTGTGTGTTGGATAAAAGATGTCCTGATGTAGTTGAATATCCCTTACAAAAAGTTCTTAAAAAAGTAGGCTTTGCTTATCTTAATAATACAGTCGCATATGCATTAGCTTACGCTATATATTTGGAAATAAAAGAGCTTCATTTATATGGCATAGATTTTACACACAAAAATGTATCGTTTGCTGAGGCTGGAAGAGGGTGCTGTGAGTTTTGGTTGGCTATAGCATCAACAAAAGGTATTAAAATTAATATAGCCCATAGTTCATCTTTGCTTGACACTAACGTACCAGATGACCAAAAATTCTATGGGTATCATAGATTGGAAGATCCTTTAGTTTCTACTACAACAAATGGTAGCATGTTGATTACAAGAAAATCAAAACTAGAACCACCAGAGCCATTAGATTCTACTCCTAATATTATTGGTAGAGATGATATTCCTGGAGTTACATATGAGGAGAAAAAAGTTGTTTAATGTAGGTATATCACAAACTGGGTCGGTAAATGTTATGACTTCAAATAAAGGTGGTTTAACGAATGAACAGATAGCGGAATTAGCCATAGATAAGATTGTTAGTGTATCAAATGAAGCACCCACACACATAAAACAACAAGCTAATGAGTTTAGGGAACATCTCAAAAAATTGCTCTACCATTATTTGCTCTTGGCAAGAAGAGAAGAAAGAGCTACAATAGTTCATGTGTTAAGATCTAATGGTCAAAAAGATTTGGCTGAGTATATAAGGAGACTTTAATATGACTATTTCACAAGCGTTGTGTACTTCATTTAAAAAAGAGTTAATGTTAGGAACACACAACTTTGCAACTAATGGTAATGATTTTAAATTAGCTTTATATGCAGAAAGTAGTGGAGGTAAATCTTCTACTACTGCAACATTAGGAGCTAGTACTACTGCATTTACTACAACTGGTGAAGTAGGATCAACTGGCACTTATGCTACGGGTGGTGGTTCTTTAACTAAAATTGCTCCAACAACTTCTGGATCAACTGCTTTTGCAGATTTTTCTGATTTAAGTTTTACAACTGCATCGATTACAGCGATGGGTGCTTTAATATATAACGACACTAACAGTAATAAAGCAGTATGTGTATTAGATTTTGGAAGTAATAAAACATCAACATCTGGAACGTTTACAATACAGTTTCCAACTGCTGATGCAAGTAACGCTATTATAAGGATTGCTTAGTTCAACAATTATAGGGTGAGGCATGTCATATACTGGATTAACTGGTTGGGGTAGAGGTGCATGGAATGACGGTCCTTGGGACAGTCCTACACCTGTTGCTGTTACTCAAAGTGGTGCAACTAGTGCATTAGGATCAGTTGTTGCAGTACCCTCAATAGAGGTTAATGTTACTGGAAACACAGCTACTGGTTCTGTTGGATCAGTTACAATTTTACCTTCAATAGAAATTAATGTTACCCAAAGTGGTGCTACTAGTGCTTTAGGATCGGTAACTATCGCAGGAGCATCTACTCTTACGTTAACAGGCACAAGTGCAACTTCATCACTTGGAACTTCTACCGTAGTAATAAGCATTAGCCTTGCAGTAACTGGTGTAACTGCGACAGGATTTACTGGAGAGGAAAATGTTTGGGGAAGGGTGGTTCCAAACCAGACAACAACTTATTCAACTATAACAGTTTCACAAACTCCAAATTGGAGTGGAATCGCAGCATAAGAGGAAAATAATATGGCAAGTACATTTGTAAATAATTTAAGACTCGAGGAAATGACAACTGGTGAACAAGCAGGAACTTGGGGTGATAAAACAAATACAAATCTTGAATTAATTGGTGAGGCATTAGGTTTTGCTACGATACAGTTTGGTTCAGATGCAGATGCTACTGAAACAGTAGCAGACGGTTTGTCAGATAGTGCTAGATCTTTATTTATTAAAGTTACCTCATCAGGAAACTTAACAGCAACCAGAACTTTAACAATAGCTCCTAATAATATGAAAAGAGTGCATATAATTGAAAATGCAACTTCTGGTTCACAGAGCATTGCTATATCACAAGGAAGTGGTGCTGATGTCACAATATTAAATGGACAAACTAAAGCTGTATATCTTGATGGTGCTGGAAGTGGAGCGGCTGTCATTGATGCTTTTGTAGATTTAAATTTAGGTGGGCAAACAATAGTAGATGATATAGAGGTTACAGATGATGCACGAATAGGTGATAATTTAACCTTTTTTAGTGATAGTGCAGTAATTACTTTTGGTGCTGATAGTGATACTACTTTAACACATACAGATGGTACTGGTCTTACACTTAATAGTACTAATAAACTTACATTTGGTGATGTTGCAACTTTTATTCATCAAAACACTGATGGTAGCATGACTATATCTGGTGAAGCTAATATTATACTTACAGCATCTGATTCTATATCTACGACTACTTCGGGAACATCAAATGTAAAACTTGGTGCTAATGCTGGAAATAGTATCGCAAGTGGTGGTAATGAAAATGTGGTAATTGGTGATGAAGCTGGAACGGCACTTACTACTGGAGATAATAATGTAGCAGTAGGATTCGAAGCACTTAAAACAGAAGATACATTTGGTAACAATGTAGCAGTTGGGTATAAAGCATTAAAATTACTTAATGCAAGTGAAGATGCTTATAATGTAGCAATAGGTTCAAGTGCGGGAACCTCAATTACAACTGGCATTGTTAATACTCTTATTGGTGGACTTTCTGGAGATGCATTAACTGAAGGTGGTTTAAATGTTGGAGTTGGTTTTGGAACACTAACTTCAGACACTAAAGGTAGTAGGTCTACAGCATTAGGGTACAATGCTTTATCTGTACAAAATTTTACAAGTGCTACTAATTCAAATAATGTAGCAGTGGGTTATTTTGCAGGAACATTTATAACAACAGGAATCCAAAATACAATAATTGGTTCTTTAGCTGGAGACGCACTTACAGATGCAGATTTTAATGTTGCTATAGGAATGGAAGCATTAAGCACTGATACTCTTGGAAGTAGAAGCACTGCTGTTGGCAAAGGCACATTAAAAAATCAAAATTTTACAAGTGCCACTGATTCGTATAACGTAGCAATAGGATATGAAGCTGGGAATGATATTACAACAGGACTCAATAATAATATTCTTGGTGGTCTTGCAGGAGATGCAATAACAACTGGTAATTCAAACGTAGCGATCGGAAAATCAGCTTTATCTGCTGAAACAACAGGTAGTAATAATATAGCTATTGGAGAAGCCGCTCTAGAAGATCAAAACAATACTGGTGGTGAAAATACTTACAATGTTGCTATTGGTAGTGATGCAGGAAAAAATATTACTACTGGGATAAAAAACCAGTTAATTGGAGGATTGGCGGGAGATAATTTAACAGATGCTGATTTTAATGTAGCTATTGGTTTTAATGCTTTAGGTAATGATCAAAAAGGAAATAAAAATGTTGCAATAGGACATGGTGCTTTAGCAACACAACAATTTACATCATCACAAGATTCAGCAAATACTGCTGTTGGTCATGCGGCTGGACAGGTTATAACAGATGGTGTTCAAAATGTTTTTGTTGGCATAAATGCTGGAGCGGGTGCGACAACTTGTAATAATGTTGTTGCTATAGGTATATCTGCTGGAGGTAATGCAACACTTACTGGAAACAATAATGTTATGCTTGGAAATAGTGCTGGAGCAGAAATTACATCAGGTGTAAATAATATTTGTCTTGGTCAAGATTCAGGGAGAGCTGGAAAACCCGGAGGAGCATTAGTTACAACAAGTAATAATGTCTGTTTGGGTGATTCAGCTATTTCAGGTTTTCATTGTCAAGTAAGCCTTACAGTTGCTTCAGATGAAAGAGATAAAACAGATTTCAAAGATTTAGATTTAGGTTTAGGTTTTGTAAATGATCTTAAACCATATACTTATAAATGGGATAAAAGGGTAAATTATGGAGATAGCACAGACAAAGATTATGATTTTAGTACTCAAACACCAGACGGCACACATAAAGAAGATTGGTTAGACATTGGTTTTAAGGCACAAGAAGTTGAAGTATTAGAAAAAGCAAATGGGTATGATAAAGATAAAAAAACAAATTTATTAATTTCTTCTGTTGATGAGGGCAAACAATATGGAATGAAATATGAAAAATTTGTTCCAATACTTGTTAAAGCAATACAAGAATTATCTGCAAAAAATGATGCACTAGAAGCAAGAATTAAAACTTTAGAGGGTTAAAAAATGTCAAGAACAGCAGAAGAAATTACACAAGCACATAAAGCTTGTTTAGATGGAGCAGATGTAATCAATGTTTTGATTGCTACCCATGCAAAAGGCAGTGATGCGACAGATGCAGACTTTGGGTATGATATGTCACATGACGACAAAAAACAAAAGATTGCTCGTAGTGTTGGTTATCTCAAGTATCAGAAAACATTGACCGATTGGGGCTCAGAGGATTTTACAGTTATAGATAAAGCTATAGCTGATGCAGATAAATTTACTGGAGGTTGAAGTGACTAAAGAGAACGTATTAAGTTTAGATGGTAAATCTTACAAAGAAGAAGAATTAACAGAAGAACAAAAATATTATAAAAATCAACTTAATGATTTACAAAGTAAAATTTTGAGAGTCAAGTTTGAATTAGATCAACTTACTGCATCACAAAATTATTTTCGTAATTTACTAATTGACTCACTTAAAAAAACAATGGAGTCATTAGAAAATAGTAAGGATAAAGAATCTAAAAATCAAAAAACAGGATAATATATGCCACTTACTTCTTTAAAGTTCAAACCTGGAATTAATAGAGAGGTCACTTCTTATTCTAATGAGGGTGGATATTTTGATGGTGAAAAAATAAGATTTTATACAGCTTTTCCAGAAAAAATAGGTGGTTGGACTAAACAATCATCCTCAACATATTTAGGCTCTGCTAGAGCATTACATAATTGGATTGCTCTTGATGGCTCTAATTATATGGGTGTTGGCACACATCTTAAATATTATATTGAAGAAGGTGGTGCTTTTACCGATATTACACCTATCCGTAAAACTTCAACAAACTCAATTACTTTTTCAGCTTCGGACGGTAGTAACATAATAACTGTTACAGATAGTTCTCATGGAGCAGTAGAAAGTGATTTTGTAACTTTTTCAGAAGCTGTCAGTTTAGGAGGGTTAGTTACTGCTACGATATTAAATGCAGAACATCAGATAACATCAGTAGTGAATGCAAACTCATATACTATTACAGTGAGTGTAACAGCTAATAGTTCTGATGTTGGAAATGGTGGTTCTGCTGTAGATGGTGCGTATCAAATTAATGTTGGATTAGATACTGTTGTCGGTGGTAGAGGTTGGGGTGCTGGAGCTTGGGGTGGTGTTAATCCTGATTTATCAACTTATGGTTGGGGATTAAGTGCAAGTACAGGCACTACTGCTAATATCCGTTTGTGGACTCATGATAATTTTGGTGAAGATTTGCTTTTATGTCCTAGAGATGGTGGTATTTTTTATTGGGACAGATCTGATGGATTAACAGCTAGAGCCGTTTTATTAAGCTCAGAGGCTACTGCTTCAAACGTGCCTACTATAGCAAAACAAATCTTGGTGTCTGATATTGATAGACATATAATTGCTTTTGGTACAAACCCATTAGGAGGCAGTGACCAAGATCCTTTACTAATACGTTTTGCATCACAAGAATCATTTAATTTCACACCTGACACTACAAATACAGCAGGAGATCTAAGATTAAGTAGTGGTTCTGAATTTATACAAGCTGTAGAAACTAAACAACAAATATTAATTTTTACTGATAAAAGTTTATTTGCTATGAGGTTTATTGGTCCACCCTTTACTTTTGGATTACAAGAACTTTCGAAAAATATTACTATAATTAGTCCTAAGTCAGCGGTTGCAGTTGATGATGTAGTATTTTGGATGGGTAAAGAAAATTTTTATGTATATACTGGTCGTACGCAACAAATAGCTTGTACTGTTAGAGATAAAGTATTCTTAGATTTTAATTTTTCACAAAAAGATCGAGTTGTTGCTGGAGTCAATTCTCAATGGAGTGAAATATGGTGGTTTTATCCATCAGCTTCAAGTGAAGAAAATAATAAGTATGTTATTTATAATTATGCTAATCAAACATGGTATTATGGGACATTATCAAGAACAGCATGGCATGATAAAGGTGTAAGAAGATTTCCGATCGCGGCTGGATCACAATTTTTATTTGAACATGAAAACGGTAATGATGATGATGGCTCAGCCATGACTGCATCAATTGAGTCAAGTCAAGTAGATATTGGCGATGGTTATAATTTTACTTTTATAAAACAACTCATACCAGACATTACTTTTGAAGGTTCTACTTCTAACTCTGGTAATCCAACAGCTACGTTTACATTACAAGCAAGAAATGGTCCAGGAAGCACTTATTCAACTAATTCTGGTGGTTCTAGTACAAGAACAGCAACAACTCCAGTTGAACAATTTACTGATTTAATTAATGTTAGACTACGAGGTAGATCTTTTAATATGAAATTAGAGTCTACAGAACAAGGAGTAGCTTGGAAATTAGGCACACCAAGATTAGATATAAGACCCGATGGACGTAAATAATGTCTAGAGATTTAGCTCCTCCTAGATTACCACAACCAAATACTGGAGTAACAGTTGATTATATGTATGATCTTGTTAATACTCTAGATGTATTTATACAGCAACAAGGTAATCCCGGAGAGGGCAGAAACACAAAAATAGTTCTTACAGCATTACCAACTAGTGATGTTGGTTTAGAACAAGGAACCTTGTACAGAATAGGAAATAATGTTAAGGTATCTTTATTGAATATAGCAGGAGTAAACGGTAATAGTGGTACTGCATCCGTTGGTTCTGTAACAGTTTCAGTTTCATAACTGACTGCACACTTGTATAAAAGTTTTTAATCTGTTAGGATGATGATATGAGTATTGCAAGTCTTCCATATGATGTAACAAATGCCAACCCGATCGGTTTAGCAACTTTAGAACATGCTTCTAAAATATTATCAGATTTCGGTCGTAATGGAGATACATATGTAGTTCACGCTAAAGAAGGTGAAACTGTTATTCCTATGGAAGTTTTGGATAATAATCCAAGGCTGAAGGATATGTTGTTTCAACAAATGCGTGATTTAGACTTAGATCCGTATCGTTATATTGTTGGTAATGAGTTAAACTCTATAAATCCTGATACTGGACAACCTGAGTTTTTTATTAAAAAATTATTCAAAGGTTTGAAAAAAATAGTCAAAAAAGTAGCACCAATAGTGTTGCCAATCGCCGCTCCGTTTTTATTACCTACTATGCCTTTGTTTTTATCTACTGGAATAGGATCATTAGCAGGAGGTTTGATTGGAGGTCAAAGTCCAAAAGATGCTTTGCGTAATGCTGTTATATCTGGAGGTTTAGCAGGATTAGGTAATATGGCATTTGGTCAAGGTGGTTTTGGTGCAACTGGCACTGAGGCTGGATTAACAGATAAATTTGATATTACGAAAGCATTTAGTAAAACTGAGCCTACTTTAGGAACAACACCTGTGGGAACAACATCTAAAGGAACTCAATTTGCAGTTGATGATGCATTTATACCAAATCAAAAAGTTAGTACAGTTATACCTGATGAATCATTAGTATTAGATAAAACTATTAGACAAGCAGGAGCACCTGGAGAAAAAGGTATTCTTGATACACTCACCGAATATAAAGACAAAGCGACAGATGTTTACAAAAAGTATATATCTCCTGACCGTGTAAGCATACAACCTACTGATAAACAACTTGCTGAAGCTTTGACAAAAGATGCAAAAGCTTTTGCAGATTCAGAGGCAGTAAGAAAAAAAGTATTTGAAAAAGCTGGACTTAAATTTACTCCAGCTGATTTTAAACCCGATTTTAAAGGTGCGAAGGAAGCTCTAGCTCCAAGTGCTTTACAAAAATATGCTCCTCTTGCTGGATTAACAACATTAGGTTTATATGGATTAGATCAAGCAGGAGCACCTATTTTTACTGTGAAAGATGAGGATGGTAATGAATATCAAGTTCCTCTTACAGGTTTAGATTTAATACGACAAGACCCAGACAGATTTAAGTTTAAGGATTTTTATGGTGAAAACCCTTTTTACTCAGGAAGATTAAGTGCGGCACAAGGTGGTGAAATTGTAGGTCCTGGAACAGCAACTTCTGATTCTATTCCAGCTATGCTGAGTGATGGTGAGTTTGTTATGAATGCAAGAGCAGTAAGAGGTGCTGGAGGTGGCGACCGTAAAGAAGGTGCAAGACGTATGTATCAAATGATGAAAAAGTTTGAGAGGGTAGCTTAATGGCAGATGAAACACAAACCGTAATACAAAGAGAAGCCCCTGAAATAGAAGCCTATAAGTTAGGGCTAATGGAACAGGCTAAAGAGCTAACTGGAACAGCACCTTCAGCAGAAGATTTAGCTAAATTAAGTCCAAAACAGTTAGGTTTATCTGATCTACAACAACAAGCTATTGATACTGCAACAGGCGACTTGTCTGGTGGTATAGGCGATTATGAAGCATTTTTAGCTAATGCCGCTCAGGGATTAGACACAGCAGGAGGCACTCTAGGTGGTGCTTTAGGCACTTTATCTACTGGTTTGGGTACGTTAGATACTGGGTTAGGAACAATAGGTAGAGCTGAAACTGCTGGAGCATTATCTACTGGTATATTCGACCCTAGCATGACGCAACAGTTTATGAATCCATATCAAAAAGCTGTAACCGAACAAGCTCTACAACAACTCAACAAACAGTTTGCAGAGCAACAAGCAGGAAGGTCAGCAGGAGCTGTAAGTGCTGGAGCATTTGGTGGCTCTCGTCAAGGTGTACTAGAAGGCATAGCTCAACGTGAATTAGGTGATGTGGCAAGTAGAAGAATATTTGAAGATTTAGCAAGAAACTTTGGACAAGCACAACAAATAGCTTCACAATCGTTTGAAAACCAACAACGACGTCAAGCTAACCAAGCTTCTTTGTTAGGGCAATTAGCACAACAACAAGCAGGAATAGCAGGACAACAAGCAGGAATAGCGGGACAACAAGCAGGGATCGGTACACAACAAGGTCAATTAGCCATGCAACAAGCTGGATTAGGTGAGTTAGCACAAAACCAAGCTCTAAAAGATATAAATTTATTGACACAGTTAGGTGGTATAGAACAAACACAAAGACAAGCTGATGAACAAGCTAGATTAGCTGGAGAAAGGTTTGCATTTTTAGAACCACAACAAAGATTAAGTTTTTATAGTGATATATTAAGAGGTGTACCAAGTACACAAATACAAACTTTAACTGGTGGAGGTGGTACTCCACAAGTACCTTTATTCCAACAAGCATTAGGAGCTGGGATAACTGGTTTAGGTTTATATGGTGCAGGAAGTAAAATGGGATTATTTTAATGGATGTATTACAAAGACAAATGTTTCAAATGCCTAAAACAAATGAACCGATGGGTGGTATTACGTCGGGACTTGATGAAGCTGAGGCTGTTGAATCAGCTGAGGCTCTCGGTGGAATCGCGGGAGGTATTGAAGAACTTTTTCAAAATATTGATACTGCGGAAAGTCCAAAAGAAATTATGGATGCTATCAGAGGTGATGAAGCCTCGGTGGAGGAGCGTCGTAATGAGTTGGGACAGTTGGTCGGTAAAGCAGATGCTGATAAAACTCCGGAGTCGGTTTTAACAATAGTACAACCTATAATGACTGTAATAGAATCTACTGGTGGTATAGCTAGTTTAGATACAGAAGATGCACCAGTTGCTCCGAATATTGGTGAAGCAAACCAAATGGAAGCTATGGCTAGGATGATGCAAAACGAACCTACAGCTATGTTGAGTAGAGGAATAGTACCAAATGAAGATAATACTGTGACTGGTCTTCAAGCTTTACAACAAAGCACCTCTACTCCATTAGGAGTGTTAGCTTTAGCCCAAAAACTTGGACCAGAAGCACCAAGTCTCGCATCATTCCAAAGACAATATGTAGATAAACCTAGTGCTTATGAACAGTATGCAAGTGTTTTACCTTTTCAAACATTAGCACAGTTTGGACAAATAGTAGGTAGAAGCCCAACTTTATTGGATGCCGCTCTAGATCCGGAAACAATAAAACTCGCTGATCCAATCTTAAAATTAAATATGTTACAAGCTAAAGAAAAAGCAGACCGAGAGGCAAAAGCAACAGAAGGGTTTATACAAGCTAAAAGAGATGCTGAAAAGTCTAAATCAGATTTATTCGGTAAAATACTACCTAAATTTTTAGATAGAAAATCTAGTTTGTTTGAAACTAAAGACGGTGCATTATATCAAGTGAGTCCTCAAGGAACACCAACATTAATTAAACCTGGACAAGATAAAACAGTTATTCTTGGCGATACACTATTAAGACTTGACCCAACTACAAATAAGTATGTTCCAGAATATAGCAAGCCTGGATCTAACATAAAATTATATAACACGGACAAAGGTCAGTTTGCTATAGATTATAACCAAAAGAAAAAAGATGGTGGTTTCAAAGTCACTGCACTTCCAGGAGGTAAAACTAAAGAAGAAGTATCAGCAGAGTTTTTTAAGTTTATTGACACTGGTGATGGTGGTGGTTTTGCTGTTGATATAAGAAAGCCTACTATAATTGCTGAGGATACTGGTTTGACTGTTCTAAACCCATTGTTTGAAGTTCAAGGTAAAGACAAAACATCTGTACAGTCTACACAAGCAGGATTAATGGTAGTAAACGAAACTGACCCTAACAAATCATTCTTGATTCCTGATACAGCTAAAAAAGAATTTATTAAAGTTGGTAGTAAAGAAACTGGATTTGCATTAGTCAATAAATTTACTGGTAAATCACAATCTATTCCTGGACTCAAAGAATGGCAACCAGAGTATTTTGAACAATTAGATAGATTTGCAAAAGCTTCTTTAATAGTAAATAATCCAAATGATTTTCTTCCAGGGGTCGTTAAAAAAGCACAATTAGAAGTCAGTGCTTTATCTAATAAGTTACTTCCAGCAAACACAGAGTTTGAAAAACTAAGAGATGATAATGCTAACTTATTTAGAGCAGAGTTAATGAAAAATGCTGGATCTGATATAAATGAAAAAGATATTGATGCTCAAGTAGACCAGTTTATATTTAATTTAAATAATGATAGACTTACAAAACTAACAACAAATGCTAGTACTTATGACACACAGAAAAGTTTAAAAGATACTTACTCTAAAATGTTAGGTAAGTTGCAAGAGGATACGTCAGACAGAGTAAGAAACTCTCTAGCTCTTCAAAAGTTATCAAACCTACAAAGCTTGGTGAGTGACCAAACTAGAACTGGTTCTACTGCACCGTTTAGATTAGCTGTAGGTAAGTTTTTAGAAGATGTTGGTATAAAGAACAATGTTATAAATGCTCTTGGTATTAGTGAGGGTGAATATGATGAATTTTTGGGTGGCACACTAGGTAATCTACAACTTGCAAGTAAGATAGGTAGCCAGTTTGCTGTTGAGTTTGCATCAAGCTTCCCAGGAAACCTCAACCAGTCAGAAGTTGAATTAATACAAAATGCTGGAATTAACCTTACTACTACAAGAGAGGGTATAAAGGTTATGGAAGCTATATTCAAAGCAGAAGCAAAACGTAATGAGTCAGAGGAAAAAATAATTAACGACTATATGGCAAATGAAGCTAATAGTTCTAAAACACCTATGAAGCAATATGCTGAAATACAAGCAAAACTCATTAAAAACAGAAAAGATAATCCACTTATTACAGAAGATATAAAAAATCAAATAAAAGGTTTTAAAGCAGAAAGTCCTACAGTATTTACGGATGCGTCAACAAACCAAACTATGATCACTACTCCAGATAGAATAGCTAGATTTAATATTGTTAAATCAATCAACGCACCTGATTTTGAAACCTTTTTAGAAAAATCATCACCTATGCAAGATTATGCTAAAAAAACTTATGGTGAAAAGGCTGAATTTAGCACAGATGAACTTAAAAGAATTTATAATTTATATCAACCACTTACGTTGAAACGCAACCCTAATTTTAAAGTAGAGGGCGAATAATGTCAAAAGATTATTTTGCAAGTGATCCAAATCCAGGAGGAGCATCAAGTGGTGCTGATTATTTTGCTGATGACCCAGTACCAGTAGTTGATGATAGTATAAAGCCAACCTTAACCACGGATCAAGGAACTTCATTAATACCTATAGAGGGTGGTGACTTTTTTAATATGCTCAGTAGTTACGCAAATCGTATTGGTATTGCTAATCTACCTTTAGAAGCACAAGCACAAATGTTGAAAGATCAAGGTGAGGAAAGTCCAGTAATAGAGGCACAAAATCAGCTTGAAAAAACTTTAAAATTATTCACACAAGAAAATCTTCGTATAGAAAATGTTTTAACAGATAAATTTGGTGTCAATTATGCAGGAGATGAAGCTGTAGGTGATATATCTTTAAATGTGCGTGATGGTTTAGCACGACGCAATAAGTTTACAGATAGATTAGGTTACTTTAAACGTATGTATCCTGAAGGTAAATATTACAGAACTGATGTTGGTGGTGGTAAAGTAGAAGAGCTTTACCAACTGACTAAAGATGGACAGATATTTAGAGTAGACCCTAATGGTGGCTTTAGTGATTTTGCAGGTGATTTTGGTGATTTTTTAGGTACTGTTGCAACTGGTGCGACTGCTGGAACTATAGTAGGTTCTTTTTTTAGTCCTATCTTAGGAACAGCGTTAGGCTCTTTAACTGGACAAATGCTTGATGATTACTTTACTGGTGAAGACATTACTTATGAAAATGGTAGAGAATTTTTAGGTGATGTATTAAGTGGTGATAAAGTAGGTCTCGCGGCTATGGAAGGTGTTTTAAACAGAGTCATTCCGGGATTGGGTCGTTATATGGTAAATAAAATGCAAGGTAAAGAGGGAGTGCCTTTAAACTTTGCAACTAAATCAACAGCGGCTCAAGCACTACAAGCACAAAAATTTGCAGAAAAAGCTGGATTACCATTACTCAGTATTGCACAATTAACTGATAGTAAAGTTATAAAAAAGCTGACAAATCAGTTGATGGGTACTTCTGATCTTATGTCAAAAAAGATGACTAAACAAAATTTAGCCATATTCAACAAACTCAAAGGTGAAGTTACAAAAGATTTTGAGAGTGCAAGTCAAGCTAATTTAGTTGCTTACTTAGATTTACAAAAAAAGAAATTACTTGATGATGCAGTTATACAACTTAGGAAAACTGACCCTGACTCTACAGTTGGTCAGGTAGATTTTACACAATTTGTGAAAGATGTTGGTAATTTTAAAGAGGGGTATGATACGCTTATCAATAGAACATTTACTCTCGCTATGCAGACTGCAAAAAAAGATAATGTTGTTTTTAATTTAAAAAACATACAAGAAACAGCGGAAAATGTTTTGGTCGGCATACAAGGCAAATTAGCTAGAAAAGATAAAAAAGGTAATAACATATATCAAAGAATAGGTGGTGAGTTACAAGGTGATATCAGAGCTATGATAAACCAACTTAAATCTATGGATGAAAATGTTAGTACTATCGCAGTAAATAAGTTTGGACAAAAAAGAGTATTTGATTCTTTAAAACAAATGTTAGCTGTGAGAAATAAATTATCAGAAATAGCAGGAGAGGCTGGAGATAAAAATGCTATTGAATTAATTAAAGCATTAGATAATACTTTAGAAAACCCAATAAGTGGTGGCACATCATTTTTAAAATATTTAAAAGAAGCTAGACAGTTAACAAAAGATAAAGCTGATATTGTTAATTATACTAGTCTAGCACAACTGTTTGACCGTAAAGGTAATATAAATATTACTAAAACTATGGATGGTATTTTTGATGGTAAAACTAATGCTGAGGATATTAATCTACTTGTAAAATTTATGAATGTTGCATCAGGTGTGAATGAAAGAACTGGTAAACGCATTATACAAAAAAACACTGCTGATATGATGAAAACTTTGCAAGATGGTTTTGTGCAATATATTTTACAGCAGAAAGATAATGCTGGAAAAGTTATCTCTGATTTAAAAATAGATAAAAAAGGTCTGTATGAAAAACTTATACCACATGAGCCAACAAGGAAAGAGTTAGAAAAATTAGCTTTAAAACAATCACAACTTAGTCAAAGTGGTGCAGTAAAAGCTTTGAAACAAGACATGGATGCAGATGAAGCAACTTTTAAATTATTAGCAGGATCAACAGCTAAAGAAATAAAGGATCAAATCGCTGAAAGAGGTGGTATGAACGGTAAGCTCGCTAATGATTTAAGAAGGGCTATACTAAACAAAATAATGAAAAAGAGTGGTATTTTAGAACAAGGAGAAGGCTCAGGCGAACTATTACTCAATACACCCATGTTTTCAAAAGCTTTGTCTGAAATAGAAGGTGGTGTTGGTGAGTTTGCACAATTTAGATCATTATTTCCAAAAAAATATGTAAAAGCATTACAAGATAGAAGATTATATTCTTTCTTTGTAACTGGCGGAACAGACGCTGGAGCTGACATCGCTACTGGTGCTGTTGTTGGTCAGTTAAGACAAGGTAGACCAGTTGAGTTTGCAAAAACTATGTTTATTAGTACAGCACTTTCAAAGTTTTTATCAAAAGCCCCAAGTGTAGAACAACTGCAAAGAATACATGATACACAACCTTTGTTTGGTAGACGTGATAAAGTATTTGGTGCTATGACAGCAATGCTAACAAGTATGGAAAGAGAGTTAGGGCTTGACTTTTTGCCTTTAACACCTGAAACTGGCTCACAAGAAGACTT
>TARA_R100001591_G_C4353888_1_pt1 | contig 15922 bp, 1 predicted proteins | sample TARA_R100001591 | Tara Oceans TARA_R100001591 (sample SAMEA2622725) | marine metagenome | biome: marine biome (ENVO:00000447); feature: surface water layer (ENVO:00002042); material: "saline water (ENVO:00002010), including plankton (ENVO:xxxxxxxx)" | depth 5 m
TGTTACAAGTGAAGACTTTATCAAAAACTTGCACAAATCGTTGAAAGTGGATCTTCGGAATAGCGGGTTTGATGACGCAACGAGTGATACTGAACTGCGCGAAGCTATTTACGTTTTCATAAAGGGACAGGATGATTCAACAGACGAGCAAATAAACGCTCGTAAAAGACAAGTAGAAATTGCAATTGGAAAGGCAATCGCAAAACAATTGGAAGTACAGGCTGACCCAGAAGGAAAAAATCCTGGTATAGAGTTAAAATATCAAAATCAACCTATTGGCGCTATACCGCAAAAAGCGTTGACCGAATTGGTTATGCGACAGTATGGATTTGGTGGTCAAGAAGCAAATCCAAGTGCGGTTAAGGACTTTAAATCTCGTATTGAAACTGATGCAGAACGATTGGTTTTTGAAGCGTCAAAGTCTGGCAGAATAGGAGTTCCAAGTCCGTCTCTTTCTGAATCTCAAAAGCGACAAGAGGAAATTTTTGCTGTTCCAACAGCGGAAACAAAAGCTCGCATAGAACAGATACAAAAAGAGATTAAAGATCTTGATACAGAGATCGACTTGTATGACGCGAAAATAAAGGAAGGCCCAACATCAAGAGCAGATATTTATGCTCAAGCAGGTGTCACCTCTCCAATGATGCAAACTTTAAATATTCAAGATGATTTAAGACGCAGAAAGCTTCGACCTGACATCAATATCGACGAACAAATTGCTGGCTTAATGAGAGATAGAGATACTTCTTACGACCCTGAATTTGAACCACCAACGCCCCAACCGTTTGCTGGTGATTTTGAATTAGATGAGTTTGATGCGAGCGGAAGAACAGTTCCGTTCGAACAGGGATTTGGCAGAGGTCGAGGATACTTGAAAAATGTTATGAGTGAACCACAAGAGCCTTTGGCTTTGGATGAGTTTGATGCCAGTGGAAGAACAGTTCCGTTTAAAGAAGGATTTGGCAGAGGTCGAGGGTACTTAAAAAACGTTATGAGCGAACCACAAGCAACAGAAGAAGAAATTGAATTTCTTCCTTCCGAAGTAAAAAGAGTGGAAGACCCTTTTCTTTTAGATGATTTTGATGCCAGTGGAAGAACAGTTCCGTTCGAACAGGGATTTGGCAGAGGTCAAGGGTACTTGAAGAACGTTATGAGCGAACCACAACCAAGAGATCAAAAAGCAGACGGATTGTTTCCTGAAGGGAGAACAATGCCTTTGTTATTGCCAGAGTTTGATGCCAGAGGTAGAACCGCCACTCGTAAACCTCCTTCACGACAAGCTTTTCCATCTCCTTTGGATGCGTATAGAGATCCGGAGCCACGATCGTTTTTAGGAGATGATGAAGATTTTGATATATATGGTCTTCAAGGATCGCCCGAATACTCTAGGATGCAATCAAAAAGTCAATTAATCCAAGATATTATGGATTTTCAAGACTTTACAGGCCGTCAAATTACTCCAAAAGAACAACTTCAAAGATTTGATTACGATCAACTAAAATCTCTTGATGAACAACTTAGACTTATCCAAAGAGGATACACGTCAGAAATGCTTCAAAAAGGATTTAGAGCAGAAACAAGAATGGACGTTGAGTCTCAGATTAAAGTCAATGGACTTGATCTAAATGACTTTGATTTACTTCGAGACAACAATGGAGACTTTATTGCTGTTCCCAAAGGAACATCTGTCAATATGAATCGCTTTACAAAGGTTCCATTTTTAAGCACACCAAAAGACATAAACATCCCATCTTTAAGAGAGAGTCGTAGATAATGAAAGAAGATCTAGATAAAGATATTATTCAAGACATGTCATCTTTGGAAGAGTCTAAACATTACCGTAGGTATCTCACAGATAGATTTGAAGTTCAAATGATCCACGAGATTGAAAACGGTCTGTGCGCACACGTGCTTGATATCGAAACGGGTCAAGAAATGAAGCTTCATACTGGTGACGAACTAGCAGACGGCACAGTCCAAGTAACAGAAGGGGGTGTGATTTTTCAACCTCCCCGAGCAGATGTAGAATCATTCGTCTTGCGTTCTTCATCGGAAATGTCACCATTAAAGTCACATTCTTCCAGAAATAAACGTCACGAAATGAACAACCTTTTAAGACAGGAGCATCAATCCTCGCCATTGGACGATGATGATGATACTATGATCATAGTATTGAGCGCAGAACCGATGACGTATTGAGGTAAATATGGGTACTCCTGAAAACAAGATTATCTTAACTCCAGATGATGTTGAAAAGTATACACAATTCGAAGACTTTAGAAAATATCATGGAGAGCTTGGGACAGTTGTAATCGATGCACACAAAGTTCTTATCGAGGAAGGAAACACACCAAGTAGCATTACACCAGGGATGCTTCAAACCCAAGTGAACAAATTAGACTCTTCCCAACAGGGTGTACTTCCCGTAGCTGAAGAATTTCTTGAAAAGTTTGAATCTGTCAACCCAATATCTTCAATGACTCTAGATACAAATGAGTTGGAAAGTGATGTTGACAAACTGTATAAAAATTACATAGAACCTCATCTTACTCCTGTTAAAACTCATAAAGAGTCAAGGGAGTCTAGGCCGGTTGACCCTAGCGCGGCTGGTTTTGAGCCAAAGAACTTACAACAAGCTCAAAACGATTACTTGAAAGCTGTAAATGATCTTATTGAAGATAGAGCAAATGAAAGGATTGCGGAATACAGCAGACAAAAAACCAAAGATAACAAATTAAAATACACAAAGGATCAGTTAGATACATTAAATAGACAAACTAAAATGATACTTCAGAAGTATTATTTGGCCAATACTTTGTACATTACCAATGAGCCGGATGGGATACGGCAAGATATAAAAAAGTTGTTGCCGGATGAGATACCACAAGTCAGCCCAAAAGAAATTGACGATGCTATTGAACAAAAAATTAAAGTAGGAGGTATCGATCCAATAAAACTTACACAGCTTCAAAATGATTTAGATTTTATTAAGAAAGCAGATGAAACGGGAATTATTCCTATTCCGACTAGAGAACTCACTTTGTTTAAGTTCTCGTCAACGGATTTTCCGGCTCAAAGAATAGTTGGAATTAAAGAAGAAGTTGAAAAGGATGAACAAGAACTCGTAAAGAAAAAGCAGCAAGAAGGCCATACTCCATCTGCTGCCCAAAAATCTGCGAGACTTCAAAAGAAAGAAGAAACAAAAGAGTCGTTATTAGTTGACACTGCTGAAAGTGCCGTAGACTTTGGAATGAAGATTTTTGGTTTTAAAGAAGCATATGGGGATATTGATAATCAATCTATTTCTCAAGCTGTAAGAAAAATAGGTGATGCGAATATCCAAGCAAAAGCTTTAAATTCTTTGGAAAACGCACAGAAAGAACATCGGAAAAGTCAAGCTGTCAGAAAAGAAATCTCAGAAGATTTGTCTTCAATTATTTATACATTGTCTGAATCCAATAAACATCCAAAAGAAATTGAGCAGGTTGTAAAGGAAATAAGAGAAAGAACTATTTCTGAATCAGACAAGCGATTTATTGAAGCAATAAATCGCAGAAACATAAATAATCTTGATGATCTTTTGAGAGAGACACACGCTTTAGTTTCCGCAACAAAGAATTCCAAAAAGCAAGAGTTTTTACTTGAAACGACAGTTATGAGTCCAGAGCTATGGGAAAAGGGGATGGCTGATGTTTCTCCAACACAGATAGTTGAGATTGCAAAAAAACAAGGTTTTGATGAAAAGTATGGAAATTTTTTAAAGCAAAATTTTGATGTAGCATCAATGCAGAGTTCATTGGATGAAGAGTTTTCTCAAATTGAAGAGGGTTTTTTTATTAGTGATGATTCCAGACAACCTATTGCTAAAACCATATTCCGTCTTGGAACTGAATATGAAAAGATGGACAAAACAGAGTCTGTTGCAGATATTCCTTTAACTCCAATTGATAATCTTAAATTTTACTATGAGCTTCATGAATATGTAAAGCAAGAAATAGATAAAGAATGGGAGCCTGAACTTCGGGAGTTTACAAATCCAACGTCAGTCGCGTCAACTTACTCTAAATCTTCACTGGCTTTATCTTTGAAAACAACAGAAAATATTCTTTACTCTACTCCCTTTGAGGAAAGGGAGAAACGATCAGAGTTAAATAGACAAATTAAATCTTTGAGAAAAATGTTAGATGCTCAAACTCAACTCGATGATTACCATCAAGAGAAACCTTGGTTTGGTTTACTTTATCAAGTTGAACCAGGAGTTCTTTCTTACACTAAAGAAGGTGGCCCCTTCCGTGGGTTTGGTAATATTACGGTTTACGAAGGTGTGCGCGATATTATTGATCAATATCAAGCTAGAGCCTTAGAAGAGATACAACAAGAGCAACAAGCAGGGGAACAGCGACCAGTAGAACAGAAGCCTAGGTATCATCAAAGTATTGACTACGGAAAGGAATATAAGGCTACTGACGCATTTGTTAAGCAAGTAGCACTTGATACAATGAGGGAAGAATATTTAGACATATATGGAAAGCCCAAAGCCTTTAGCTCTGGTGATGAAACCAAAGTAATCACAACGTATCTTCAAGAAGGTTTGACTTTTGATGAAATGAAAGACCTTTCTAAGGCGAACGCTCAAAAATCATTGGAAGCATATCAAATAAACAGAATAATCCAAGATGATATGAGTCATCCATTTGCACGGGCTTTAATTGATATAGATTCTGCAAGTGAACTCCTTGCATCTGAGACTATATCAGGAATGAAAAAGAAGGAAGTACCTGAATTCTTTAGACAAATGCTTCCTGGTGAAGATGATGATACCATCGAGAACTTAATTATATCTGATCAAATAGATGATTTGTTAATGAGAAGACTCAACATTGAAGCTAATTTTGTTGTAGACTCTTTTATTTCTCAACCTCTTACCGAGAACTTTGCATTTTATCTAGAAAAGCTTACTGCAAAAGCCGTTACAGATTCTTCTTCAATGGAAGCTAAAGTACAGTATACACCGATTACCTTTGCTTTTGAAACACTTACTGCATTAGCAGAAGAGGCCGTTGTTGTTCTTCCTGTTGAAACCCCAAGTTTTGGCATGTCTATGGCCACGTATTTTGGAGGAGGCCGAGCCGATTTAAACGAATACTGGGAAATCAGAAAACAACAACTTGAAAAAATGGGAACTGTAAAGACACCAGACGGCCAATTTAAACACCCTCTTTCTGTGTATTTTGAACAAGAATGGGTAAGAGATGGTTTGGTTGAACATATTGACAAAAGAAAGAAAGAAGAAGAAACAGGTGACGCGAAGATAACATTTGGAGATCTTGAGAAATATACTATTGAATACTTTAGCAGCTTGGTTGAGCCACAAGCCTTTGATGCGATGGTTCAACAAGGTTACTTTGATGATATCCTTCAAGTATACGGAAAGGCTCTTGCTGTTATCTTGACAGGTCGTATGGACCAAGTTCCTTTTACTATTGCCACTCCAATGGAAATGGACTTTTATCTTCAAGAGCAAATGCCTGATATATATTCTGGGGTTATTCCTCCTTCTTACAATTCTTGGTCAGGACGGTTTTCTGTTTTTCTCGACTCAATGACGAATGAGCCTTTGGGCTTTCAGGAGTCTTATAGTTACCTTGGAGATGGATTAGGGTTTAGTTATGGATCTGTTCATCAAACTTTTTTAAACACTGGAACAGCTTTGTCTGTGTTTGTTCCATTTGAAAAAATCGCTGCCTCTCCAGTAAAAGCAACCTTAAAAACAGGTTCAGTGATGGCTTCTTCGACGCGTCAAGCTTTGGTTGCCATGAACAAAACCCCAATAGAAGCCGGTCTTGGCACGCAAGCAGTGCGAGGTTTAAAAGCGGGTGCCTTAGAAGCGGCTGAAATTGTGGAGGTCATTCCTTTCGTTGATGATAGGGGAACACGAATAGTAAGAGGTTTTCTACAAGAACAGATGAGTTACGAAAAGGAAACCCCTAACGCAACATTTTCAGATAGATTTCTTCGCGATGAAGAACTTTGGAGTGAAGCAATAGAGGCTTCAGCAATTACTGAACCAGACTTGAATAAATCTTTTAGAGCAGAACTCGTTAATGTTGCTGGCCAATCTGCAATAGGAGGTTTAATAGCCGGAACGCCAGGTGCGTTGTTCTATGGTTTTAAACAAGGAATTCCATCTGCTTCAAAATTAATTGTTGATGGAGTTTTTAAAATCGCGGGACTGACAACGGAAAAGAACTTGTTGGCATTGTCATATTATTATCGAAGAAAAGGAGACTTAGCGAGTGTAGTTCACCAACAACAAATGTCACAAATGATTAAAGACGTAAGAGCAGGTCATTTAGACTCACTCTTTGAGCTTGTTAACAACACCAGCAAAAATGGTCAATACTATGAAGCAGACTACTTTCGTCAAGCAGCAAGCTCTTTAGGTATCGATCCTAATGCGCTGGTTCTTAGTTTAATGGATCTTGGATTTGAGAACGCAAAAAAACAAAAAAGAGAAATCGAATATTTAATGGACGGAAGAAAAATACTCAAAGACAAATATAGTCGTAAACTGAAGAAAATAAAAAATGAAGAGCTATACAAAACAATATTTGGTCGAGATGAGATTATCTATAGAAGTAATGAGTACAAGAACCTAGAACGACAACATAAGATTCTAGTGAGAAGAAATACTTTGACCGAAACACAAGCGGCATACAATTTAGCTATATATCGATATCTAGCCTTAACTAAAGATGATCCTAAGAAGTTCCTTAAACAATTACAAGTAGTAGATTTAAACGAAACTGATTCTCTTAAAAATTTAGAAGACTACGTAAGAAATTTTGATACAGAAGAATTAGAATTTTTAAAAAAAGAAAAAGGTCAACAAGCCGTAGAATTTTTAAAATCAGACACGACGTATGAGCAAGATGCGTATAACAAGTCTATTGGATTGTATTCTTTTCTAAGTCAGAAAAAACAAGATTTAAATCCTGGTGATGCTAGAGAATATGTAAAGTCTTTTCAAGATATGAGTCTTGTCGAGCAAGAAGCCAAAGAGAAACCTAGTGTTGTTAAAGGCACCGAGGCTCAGAAACACAATCCTCCATCTAAAGAAATGGAAAAATTTGCTAGTGCTATTGTAACAATTGGTAACAATCGAGTTCAAGTATTCTTTGAAATATCCAAAAAGGATAAAAAATTATCCATAAAAGAAATCCATATCGACAATCCACCGATGATTCCTTTGGACGATGTAATGTTGCGAGTTAAAGCAACCAAAAAATTGTTTTCAAAGAAACTGCTAGAAAACAATTTAACATTAGAGTGGAATCCAGAGTTGGTATTCTTTCAATTAAAAGAAGCACCACAGGAAATGTTGAACTCATATACAGAGTTAATGCACCAATATATGGATAATTTTGTTGACAACATTGATGAATCTAAAAAAACCCAAAGAAGACAACAACCAAAAAGAACTGTCGCGCTACAGGTTGTAACCTCATTACGCAAAAATAAAAACATAGCCAAGAATAAGGACTTAGGAACCTTCAAGGTTGTAGACACAAATGAAGAATTATCGTTACATCCTCAATATCAGAAGATGATTAATGTAGACTATGAAATTGCGTCTAGAGCTATACAAGAACAACTTAATTCAATACAAAAAGCAAACAAAAAAATTAAAGATATTGAAAAGAAAAATGTTTCAATCTTACAAGACAAATTAAGCTTGATTGAGTTTAATGCAGAAGCAAAAGAAACACCGAAAAAGTCTGTTACTGAGAACGCTTTAGCTGAGTTAGCTACGTATATGTACAACAGTAAAATATATTATGATATTGAAGACAAGATAAAAGCATTCGCAAAGAAAATTGATGAACAAGACACTCCTGAAAAAAAGCAACAAAAGTTTGATGAAATCCGAGAAGCTTTGAGAAGCGGAGTAGGCAATCAGTACAGAAAAGCAATGACAACAGAAATTGTTAGGAAAAACCGTGCTGAACAGAAAATTAGAAAGGCTGAAAAAGCTATTGATATTGTCAAGCCTACTTTTGATGAAGTGGTTGAAGAAAAAGTTCAGAAGCCTTTGGTTACTGAAGACTTAAGCGACGGTGGTCTTGAAACTATTCTCTCAACGGAACCTCGCGAGCCTACACCTACAAAGATTTTTCGAGGCTTAACGAGCAGTGAGTTTATTGCAGTCAAAGGAACAGCGAGTGCTTTGTTCCGGAAAGGTCAGGTTGGAAATAAGTCTGTAATTTTAATGGAAAATATAGAGACACAGCAACCTACTAATTCTATAAATATATCTGAAATTTATTTTCAGTTAGAACAAGTTGATCTTTTGATCGGAACAGAAGAACGTAAGAAGCTTCGCAAAGAATTAATGAACGATTTAGAACAAGCCAGAAAAGACTTGACTACCGCTGTCCCTCCAGATTTAAGAGAATACTATTCCGATGCCAGGCAAATCATACGTGAAATGCTTACAAAAGATAAGCCTGACTCTGATTACATTGGATATCAAACAGATAATCTAGCTTTGGGGTCAGCATTAGTTGGTGAATTCAAGAAGGCTGGCATTGAAGTTGTTCAACACAAGATTAAAGATCCTTACGGTGTTCCATACACAATTATTGAATTAACGGATAACGTTCGCAACAAACTCCAAAGAGACTCACTACCAATTATTGAATCTAGTGAAGATGTACGTTTTGTTGGTGTAGAGTTGCGTTCTTTGTATGACTTTCTTAAAGCGGCTCCAGTTTTTGAATTAGGTGAACTTAAGGAAAATGACAAGTCAATTTTTATTGATGACACAACCGTCTTGAATAAGAAATACCTGAACAACATGCGAAAATGGATGGGTCTTACAAATGAAACAGATGTAAAAAAGCTTATAGATGCCATTGAACAACAGGGTATGAGTTTACATACAATAAGAGAAGACTTGTACGCTGGATACTCTCTTAGCGAGCTTAAGGATATTGTAAAAGAAGAAAGTTTAAACGACAAACAACAACAAAAATTAAAAGATTATATTGATTCGATTGAAGACTTCGATGAACAATTTGAATTCGTGAACAAAGATGGTCAGTTCAAGTCTTTCAGATTGTTTGATGGTGATGAAACATTGTTTATTACGGATGACAGTGGATTGACCACACAGGAGGCGCGAAACATAGTGTATATGGCCGCGCAAGAAGGCAAAAGCAGTGTGAAGTTCATAAACGCATCTCGGGGCGCAAGAGAACTAAAAACAGGCATCAATTGGGGTAATGAGGTTAAAATAGACGATACATCGAATACTGTTGAAGTCGAAATAACTGAAGAGATGAGGTATTCCGTTAGTCCCAGAAGACAGCCACTTTTTCAAAAAAGCAAAACCAAAAAACTTGAACAGTCTTTGGTTGAAAGACTAACTCCTGAAGCCTATGATCAGTTAAACGTAAATCAAAAAAGATTAGCGTTGAACAATATGATGAATCACTCAGGTGAAGACTTATATATGGCAGAGAGTGTTGTTATTCAGCCCTCTAGATCTGGAAAAACGTTTCAGCTTGATGTTGATGGGAAAAGAATAAAAAAGAACTTTAAAACCAAAGAAGATGCAGAGCAATATGTAAAAGACAAGTATCTAGCAAATCCAGATGAAGATCTTGTGGTTGGTGTGGCTCCCATCACAACCGACCCAGAAACGACCATCAAGGCATTGCATAATGAAATCCTAGAGCACATAGTGATACATACTGAGGATGGCAAGATAAGACGTGCAGTGGCCTCCAAAAAGTCAAATGCGTTCGACTCGAAAGCAATAGAAGTCACTGCGTCAGATTCTGTTTTTGACAACGCCACTGTTATTGTCAACAGAGACGCACCTTTGTCTTTAACGTTAAACGATATAAATTTTTTGCTGGCATCTAAAGTAAAAGAATTTGTAATTGTTACTCCAACCAGGACGTTCACATACAGTTTGTCAAATAAATTTGATGTAACAAGCAGTCAAATAAAAAACCTGAGAATTTTAAACAATCGTTTGGGAGAAGAGGGACAGAAAAGATACAAACCTTCAGTCAGCATTGATATCTTTACTGAAATAGCATCTCAAATTGATACTAAGAATAAAAGTGCTGTTGAGGTTTTAAATGTTGCGTTGCATGCTTGTCAAGACTACAAAAACAAACAATTGCAATCTATTTTTCCAGAATTAAAAATAGACATAAAAGAACTAGAATTTACAGAAGTAGGTACATATGGATATAAAAAAGACGGAACCGGTAGTTTTCAATTTGATGGCAAGCTCCGAAGAAAAGAACTTAAACTTATTGACGCAAGTCGCCCAACTGCTGATCCAAAGAGACGAGAAGCTCAAAAAAGAAACAGAGCAATCGGACCAGCAACAACCCATATCTTCTCCACAAGAGAAAGAATAAAAGACAACTATATTGCTAAACAAGCCGCATCAAGAGTAGCACAGATATCTTTGTATAAAGATTTAGAATATGTTAGTCAGCGAGACTTTGAAATTTTTGTTGGTTTGGATGATATTACCTATGGATCTATGCCAGAATGGATGGAAGACCTAAACAAAGTTCTTCTGGAACGGTTGGATATATTCCTCAACGGCCAAATCAAACCCAGCGAAGTTTTGTCTGCTTATTTCATTACGGTTGCTAGTCAGCAAGCCGGAGAGATAGAGTACTCCCTTTTTAAACGTAGAATGGAAAAAAGGGGAATGATGAACGCAGTATCTCCGTTAATCAGTCAAAAAATGGATCCGACGAAGGGTCGATTTAATCTTGATTTTTTCATTGTAGGCAAAGACGGAAAAATAAACGTGCGCGCAGAAGAAATGATGGCGGCTTGGTTAATTACTCCAAAAGGCAGAAAAGCAATGCGAGCTTTTGATGAAGCTATTGCAAATGGCATGTTGCCAGAGTTTGATTTCTATACTGAATTTGTAGATTTATTAAATATTCGTAGGTTTGGCTGGTCAGGAACCAAAAACAACTTTCCTTTAGGAGAGAGTTTTGACTCTTTAAAATTTAAACTTGCAGAAATGACTGAAACCATGAATCAACAGGGTAAAGCTTACAATGAAGGCTTGAAACAAAAGAGGGCATTTGCAGCCACTCCAAAAATAACCCAAGACGCTCTTGAAGCAAATTTAAAAAGACTTAGAGGTGTAGGGCCCGTTAAGGCTCCTTTCCTTGCTCAATTGCTAGGTTTTGGAGCCGGAACAACCATAGACAGTAAAGAGATACAAGCATTACTTGGTTTAGACCCGATGGATCCTAAAGATATAGATAAAAAAGCCAAGGAAATCAATAAAAAAGCTTTATCAAATCTCAAAAAATGGGAACTTCAGTACTTGAAACAAGGTGTTAAACGGTATGGAAAAGGTAGATTTTCAGAGATGCGAACTTTGATTGGACATCTTAGGGATGCTGTTGAATACCGTTATAAAGGAATGAATAAAGAGCTACAAAAAAGAGGTATCAATATAAGACCAGAACACTACCAAGCAATCATGCATCAATGGATCTGGGCTAAAATGGCACGTTATGAAGAGACGAGGATAGCTCAACTAGAGATGTATGCTCCACTTTTATCGAAGAGGAGAGATATTGCCAGTGATGCAGAAATCGACATGTACATTGCTTTGTTGCAATCTGGAGATGTCGGCTATGAATTGGCTATGCAACAGTTGTCAGCATATCTTTCGGATGATGCAAGTCCATTGATGGATAAAGAGGGACTAATAGTTGGAAAATTGAAAGCCGTTGCAGAAGCGCTTGAAGAAGTTCAATATGGAGAGCTTTCTGCTTTGTTGGATAATAAATTTCCTGACATTAAAGCTCTTCCTGTTGAGTTGGAGATTAATTCTAAAGCTTTTTCTATTGAAGAGGATAGAATAAGCGAAAGCAAACAAATCGAATATTTAGAAAGAACAGGTTTGTATCAAATAAAAGACGGTCAACCTTTGGGTCGATATCGTTCTGATGGAAATATAAAAGAATTAGCATTTGCAGAAGGAGCCGATGTAAAAACTATAATCCACGAAAATGCTCACCTTCTAGAAGATATGCTTAGTCCAAAAGATTATGCAGAGCTTTTGGATATGGTAGATCCAGATTTTATCGTACAAACGACAACAGGAAAAAAGATTCTTACGAAGGAAGGGCGAGAATACTTAGCTACGATGTATGAACAATTTGTAGTCAATAATATTCGATCTGCTGGCCCGAGAGAGAAAAACATGATGGCCAAAATTAAAGTTGCTTTTTCTCAAGTTGCTTTAGAATACCTACGTGGAAAGTATAGGGAAAAATTTGGTTCACAAAATAAAGCAGATCCCACGGTGACAGATAGAGTTATGTTTGAGAATTTTAATCCTTTTGATCTTTTGCGAGAGGATGCAAAAATTCTTGCTGGTGATGAATTAACAGCTAATCAAATAAAAGTTGCTCAACAACTAGAGGCTCCAATTTCCAGAGGAATTCAGGGTTTATTAGATACTTCAAGCAAATCTGGAAAGTCTTTTAAAAAGTCTTTGATTGACAGGACAGAAGTATTTTTAGATGAGGATCCGGCAGTACGTCAAGCAGAAGACAAAGAGTCAAAAGCTACCGCAAAAAGAAGAGTGCAAAGTAGGGACACTTTGCAACCAAATGACAATCTAATATTTGATCTTCGTCCAAGTCAATTTCCCACGTGGGAAATGGAAGGTCACCTGCGTCCAGAAAAAGAACGAGCATACAGGAATAGAGCGGAAGCAAATCTGAGGAACAAGGGTGAACAAATAACACCAGAAAACATAGCTCAAGAATTACAAAATATGGAGCGTACGAAGTTAACAGCAACCGAAATAGATCAAGCATTTTTTGATCTTAAGAATGAAGGCAAAAACGTTGACATTCTTCATTTGTCACTGAGACTAGCTGCATACACAAAAGGGAAAACCGCTCTCAGAAGAACAGCCTATCAACCGAGAACACCTATCACAAATCGGACTATCGTTCGCGAAACCGATGTTGCAATGTATTCTAATTTTGCAGTTGTTAAACTAATGAGGATTTTTGGAGTTGAAGACATACGTCAACTCCAAGATATGTTCAACAATACAGAAGATCTTGATATTGATAAATTGGAACGGTATGAAGACTTTACTCAGAAGAATCAAATCAAAGCGGTGATAAGAGATCCTAAAGTTAAGAGTTCTCTCATTTCTTTTGTTAATGAAATAGAAGGAACGCCAGGGATGTTTGCTCTTTCTAGAGACTTGAGGAATAGAATAAAAAATGGCTTCAAAGAAGACGTAAAAAAAATAGATATATACCTAAGTGAAATTGCTGAAATCCGTAATGCGATTATTGATGTTTCTGTGCCAGCTTCATCTCGGAGAAACAAAATAGTAGAAGCAGGTGCAAAGTCTATTTTATTTTCATTTGCTCATGGTATATCTGGATTGATTGATCTAATCCCGGGAGCAAATTTACAACCTGTTTTTAGAAAAATTGAAAGTTTAACAGAATCATTTATTGATCGATTTTATGAAAAAACCTCTCCTCGACTTTTAGCCCTTGAAGGTGGTTTTACAGACTTAGATGTATCTCCAAGAATTACAGAATTAATGGAAGAGTACCATAGAGAGATGAGATCACTTCCATCCGAACTTTTAAATTTGATACAATTATTGAATGAAAAGCATAATCAACAAAAAATCAGAGAAGCACAGTCTATACTTGGTATAGACAACAATTCGCCATCTCCTGAATATCAAAAATTACAACCTGGCATGCTTCAAATCGGTCGGCTGCTAAGAAGATTTATCCATCCTCCAGTTGATATAATGCACCTCCCAAAACTCTTGCAGGTTGCAAAAGTACTCCAACAAAACAAAGACGGTGTTAAATCTGTATCGGATTTGGAATTAGAAGTTACTGATGCAAGCTCTACTTTAAGGTCTAAAGCCAAAGAACTAGAAGAATCTGGAGTTGTCGATCATTTTAAACACTATGATGTTCTTCGAAAGCATCTAGACGATCCAGATCGACACAACCTTAGCCAGGCAGAAGGAGATAAAATACAAGATTCTCTTGACGAGTTCAACAAAATTTACAAACAAACTTTTGCAAGCCAAAAAGTTTTGACTGTCAATCAATTAGCGGAAACTAATTTCCTCGATAAAATAGACACGTTCTTTGCTCCTGAAATGCACGAAAGAGAATTAAAAGCCATTACAGATGTTCGTGTTTTAGTTTCAGAAGTAAACAACAAAATGCTGTCTGATGAACAAGTCAACCAGTTCAATAAAAATATGGATATTATTTATGATGGTGTCTTGCGAAGAGAAAGCGAAGTAATGAGAAAAGGGGCCGTTATATACAGCAGTTTAAGTAGGCGAGGAGATGAATTTAAAGAATTGTCTTTAACCAGTCCAAGTGACAAAGCAAAAGCACTCCAAGCATACACTCTATTCTACACAGGTAAAATAAACATTGGAGACATTGACGTAGAGATATTGCAACAAAAATTATACAAAGAAAAAGAACCAATCAATGGCGACAAGTGGACTACTCAGGATTTGATTACTCTTGCACAAATGCACGGAGTTCTTGCCCCAGAATATACAGAATCAGTTCAACGTTTTATTGAAAGTCGATTTGACGTTAAATTTGAAAATATTGAGGAAGATCAAAAGCAAATTGTACATATTGCCAATCGAATTGTTACAGAGCCAGCTTCTGGTAATTTTGAGTCTTTAATGCAGATGCTTGACGCAAACAATGATATCAACCTTCCTACTTCAACGATAAAAACTGACTTGGGACAAATGATGTTGGAAATGTTTGTCCGTTTGATTGCAGAAGAGAAATTAGATGCTCTTTCGCGAAAGATAGCTGAAACTCATATTTATGGTGACTTAAGACAAGTAGCTCGTGAAAAACTCATTGAAAATGGTTTTAATCCAATAACGGATGGAGATGCTTTTTTGGAGAGGGTAAAAACGCTTTTGAATAATTGGATGAAAAATGGAGATATGAACGTTGCCTACCAAGTTGGAGAAAAACGTACGTATCGTCGAAGAGCAGACACTGAGTTAGAGAGAAGTGCTTCAGAAGTAGCTAATCAAATTATCAACACTTATGGACTGCTACCTGGCACCAATGACAATATAGAAGTATACACATCTCCATCTGGAGAAAAATTCTTATTGCCAAAAACAATAATCGACCATCTTAATCAAATTATTGATGATGTAGCCCCTATTTCAGCAGCAAAAACAAAAGGCTTGGCATCCTTTACTGAGTTTAAAGATCGTCGATCTAATGCTAGAAGGCTAAATGAAGCTTTAAACCACGGAATGGCAATCAAAGACGATATTGTAAAGATGTTAAAAGAAAGGAATTTTTCAGAAGAAGACGCTCAGGTTCTTGCTGATCAATACATGTTAGAAATCAATCCTGAGTATCCAGAACTCAAAAGAATGATTGATGAGAAAATTAAAGAACAAAGAAAGCAACAAACTCTACTCACACAAGGTTCTGAACAACTAGACCAAATTGACATAAAGAACACTGTTGATTTCATTAAAGAATTAGATAAAGCAGGAGAGAAAGTCTATGCTTCTTTATTAAGAGACACTTTAAATATGGATGAGCCGTTTGTAATTATGGACGACGGAGAAATTATCAATCAAGCATTTGACCTTATTTCCTCTCGACCTGAAATCAAAGAAGCTTTCATTACCAAAAGTGCAATATCAAAAAGGTTAGAAGACGAGAAAAACAAACGTGACCTTGTAAACACTGAGCTTGAACAGTCTAATTTTGTAACGCAAACCCTTGAAAACAGTGCGATGTATTTTAAATACGTTTTACAGATCTTAATGAATAAAGTTGCAACTAAAGAA
>TARA_R100001591_G_scaffold114069_1_pt1 | contig 15846 bp, 21 predicted proteins | sample TARA_R100001591 | Tara Oceans TARA_R100001591 (sample SAMEA2622725) | marine metagenome | biome: marine biome (ENVO:00000447); feature: surface water layer (ENVO:00002042); material: "saline water (ENVO:00002010), including plankton (ENVO:xxxxxxxx)" | depth 5 m
TCAAGATGGTGATAGTCAAAGCCCCTATGTGGGATGCGCAAGGCAATCAAGTTACAGGTGATGTACCTAAACAGATGCCGGACTTAGCGGATGAGAGACAGAGGCAAAAGAAAATAGAAAGAATAGCCATAGGTGATACAGTGACAGATTCGATGGCTGAAGCCCATCAAGAATTACTTGACTTGAGTCAATACCCTTTTGGTTCACAGTGGGTACAACAAATGAATACGGATGACCCTAACAGGTATCTGTATCAAGACAAAAGGTTACCTGTTCGCGCAATCGTGGATGTGAAAGATGGTGTGGCAAGAATACCAACATTCGCAACGCCTCTTGCAGTTAGAGGCAAAGGGCATGGAACAGAAGGTCTTCGTAATCTCAAAGAAGAGTTAAGAGAAATGGGGATAAACCAAATGCATCCCGTCGATGTAATGCCTTCTGCAACAGGGTTTTGGGATAAAATGCAAAGGCGCGGTATAACATCACCCCGCCCCGATGTCATCAAAGCACCGCAAATGAATCTTTACGGTGAGTCTGCCGAGTGCGCATCGTGTAAAGCGGCTGTTGATGCTCAACAAGCGTATGCTACAAATCGAATCTTCGGTGAAACTGTATGTTTGGCTTGCATCCAAAGAGAACAAGAGAAAATCAATGAACGGAATGATATGATGTATCATAGCGAACCTACGGACAGAACACAACAAATGACATTAGACGGTCAAATAGCACCAAGCACTAGAACCATTATTCCTGTTGAAGACCCTGCTGCGGTAAGACAACGCATTGACACTAATACAGAAAAACTGCGACAAAGACTTGAACCTAGAACAAATGAGCAATTCGCGCAAGACGCAGAGAAAGCAAAGAAAAGAAGGTTGAAACTTCATGCTATGCGTGCTGCTGGTAATACTACTCTTCCTCATCAATAAGATAGGGATTGGGAATATTACTCAGCGCGCTTACTATCTGATTAGCAACGAAGTATGTGACTTCAATCGCAACTAATCCTAGTACGCAATAGCCAAGCGCGCTGAGTAAATCCAATCAATCACCTCTCCTTGCTATGATGTCATCAATGCGTAGTATTGAGCAAGCGACTTCAGTAGCCGACTTGATTATCTGTTCAACAAGAGCAGCAGGTTCCCAAACATTTTGATGTGCGGTGTTACATATCTTACCTTCACCTGTAAAGTCTATGAATATACCAAACTCCGAAGGTGCAGACCTTAGTTCCATGACTACATCAAGTGGGTCCATACCCGCATTGCTTGCAATCGCTGCCGGTATAATCTCAAGAGAGTCGGCATACGCCTCCATACACATTCTTTCACGCGCTGTTAGGTTCGACTCATGCGTAGCATGTTCACGAACCTTCATCGCTAACTTGGATAGAACCGCACCGCCACCGGGGTACACTCTCTTGTTTTCCATGTATAAACAGACAACTCCAACCGCATCGTCAAATGCGCGCTCATATTCATCAAGTGTTTGTCGGGTAGCACCACGGACAACCATTGTGATAGTATCACTATCCTTTGCTTCCACTGATACATAGTCAAGGTCACCGATACGAATAGATTTGACCGACCCACTTATCGAATGAATAATGTGACCGTCGGAATCTTCGGGAACTTCAGTAATTCTATGATAGATTGGAACACCTGTGATTCTTGAAATCGCATCTATGTCACTTTGCTGAACACGGCTTACGACTCCAACACCTTTCGCATCAAGATACTTAGCAACTGCTTCGTGAATACCATCACGAACTATTAGTACATCACAAATCTCAGTGATTGCTTGAGAAATATTACCCAAGATTTTCATTTCCTCATCTCTGATTTGTGCTAAATGAGATGGGTCAGTAACCGACATCTGAACATCTTCGTAGTTGAAACCGTCAACACCACCATCAAGAATCAGTACGCGCGGATTTTCTTTACCGAGATATTCGGGGTTAACAAATGTCTTGTTGAGTACAAGACCGTTGTGTATGTAGGAGTCCGACATGTTACCACCTGCTTGTGTTAGTGTACGGATTCGGTCTGCGTTTCCGTTTGCTCTTACGGCTGCTTCTGAACATAATTGGGCTGCAAACCCAAGAGCAGACTCAGATGCTTTACCACGCAAAGCGGTTGCTGCAATATTCGGCTTTTCTATATTCGTAGCAACTTCGGGCATGTCATTCAATGCTAGTTTTGATGCTTTGTTGAATGCGCGCACAATAGTTTGAGGGTGAATGCCACGCATCAGTAACCCTTCACTTAGTGCAAGCATTTGACCGGCTAACACCACAACGCTGGTCGTACCGTCTTTGCATGTTTCCTCTTGTGTTTGACTTGCTTGAACCATCATTTGCGCACCGGGATGTCCGGTACTTAGTTCTCGGAGAATTGTGATACCGTCGTTGGTAACTATTGATTCTCCGCGCTCATCAACTAACATTTTATCCATACCCGCGGGGCCAAGTGTTGACCTTACGGTTTCAGCGACTTGTACCGCTGCTCGTATGTTGCTCAATTGTGCTTCTCTTCCTGTTTTTCTCTCTTCAGACATAGGGGCTTCACCATCCAATTTGGTATTCTTCAATTAGTCCTGTCTCTTCATTACGGCTTTTCACAAAGCCTTCATCCCTCCCATGAAGGAACAAGTCATAATTGAGTTTGCAATCTGCTATGCAGTATTTGATAACATCAGCGTAGCGACCTTCTTTCCAAGCAACAGGCGCGTCTGCTGATTCCATGATTTCTTTTCCTTTACCAAGCGTGTGCTTACACAGAGAGTCAAGGTGATGACTCTTACCTGCTACACTTCTTACGGTCCAAGATGTGTCAATAAGATGCTGGTCTGCTTTGTTGAGAAGGACTCCGGCATAATGCATGTCGAGTGCGTCACGGAGAACGGGCAGGTCAAAGCCTCGTATGTTATGTCCGACGATGATACCACCGTTGTCAACATGCTTCTTTAGATGCTCACCTAAATCTCTAGGGTGAAGAGGGTGCATATGCGCGTCTGCTACAATAACATCATCGGCTTTGGTGAAAGCGTGTGCTTCTTCACCATCCCAAGTAGCGACAACTGTTGGCTCAAACATATGGGTATTATCCCAACCACCTATCTCATGAGAGTAGTTTGCAGTTTCAATATCAATCGCCATTACTTTACTCATCTTTGTCACCTCTGTCACCTTTTACAGCCTTGTTGTATTTGTCAACCTTTGAGTCCATATTTTCAACACAATGACGGGTTTCGATTCCTTTAACAGTTTCAGTTGAGAGCATTCTTCGACAATCAGCGCACCACACAGCCGCTATACTGCCGTCCGATTTCAACTGAACTTCTAGGCTTGTGTGGCCTGTACTATGATTGCATGATATTAGTTCAATCATTACTTGCTCAACTCCTTGTGCTTATCTTCATCATCACCATACGCTTTGTCTAAAATCTTCTTCAGTTCTTCAACCATTTGTATTCCGCGCAAAGCATTTCCAATAATGTTGGATATGATACGAAGTGTTGTAGCCGCGCTTGGTGCATCTTCAAAGTCGAGTGCTACATCTCCACCTTCAAGAACAGCGTTAAGTTCCTCAAGTATCTCCTTGTATTGTTCACTCATACTCATTCCTCCTTGAGTTTGACATAGACGGCATTACCAATCTTGAAAGTCTTGAATAGACCTTCAACATCTTTGAACCTCTTGTAAACAGTTGGCTTGCTCTTACCTAATTGGCTAGCATATCGGTCGAACATCTCATTCTTCAAGACCCATCCATCACCCTTGTTTTCTATATCAACAGTCTTACAAGGCTTCATCGCATTCAACCACTCGTCTTTACGCGCTGCTTTCTCAGCAGCCTTAGCACCAACTTCAACTTCGGACTCAAGCCAAAGGACAAGTTGCTCATATATATCATAAAGGATTTCAGTCGCCATTTCAATGTCGTCACCTGTAACCTTCCAATCGCCATCAATAGGTATATCATCGCGCTCAACTCTAACCAACGCTAGGTGTGTAGCGAATAGACAAGTGTAGTTCAAAACATTCGGAATGAATGAACACACAACATCAGACAGATGCTTTTCCATACCACGGACAAGTGTGTAGTATTCATCAACGGATGCCATTAGTTGGGGGTGAACTGATGCGTCAATGCTAAACATGTCATGCATACAAGCGCGTGCTATTTCCTCTTTACCGGCTGGTCCAAGATTCTCCCATTCTTGATGGGTCATGTTAGCAAGCATCAATAAGCGCGCCTCAGTCTTTTCACGAATGCGGACAAAGTGTTGTGCTATATCTTCAAGTGAATCAACATCCGATAGTTTGTTTTGGAACACACCGGACATTCTTTGCTCAGATACCATCTGCCTCATGTCATCACTCCACGGTCTGTAAAGTAACAGAACACGCTGGAACAGTCCTTTAGTTAGAACATACTCCTTGACACCACTAGGCGGGAATGATGTAATCCAAAATGATACGCGTGACTCTGTTTCAACTGTACCGTTCTTCATGTGTTTAGTCAAAGTGTTACTGTGACTTCCAACAGGATTCATTGCTTGCTGAAGGTATAGAATAACTTCAGAGAAGAACTGCTTCGGGTTTGATTGTAGTAGGATTGAACCTTCATCAAAGTTCAAACACTTCTTTCCACCTAGTAGTCCTTGATTCTGCACAATCTCGTAACCTCCGTTACCATCACTTACAGAGTCAATAGACCCTATTAGCGCGCTGTCAGTTCCACTTGTAAACATATCAATGTCAAGACCTGCGAGTTCAGCGACTTCGCCTGTGAACTCCCAAGCGATTGACTTACCGGACCTTGTTGCTTGAATCCAAAACACATGGATTCTAGGGTCTAGCGCGCTGGCCCATACGGGTATTCTAACATAATCAACAAGGGCTTGACCTTGAAGATAGAAGAACGAAATCAATCCGGGGATTTCATTGAAGAAAGATGTCTTTCTGAATCTCTCTAAGTAGTTCTTCATTATCGGGTATTCTTTTATTGCGGTATATTGGTTCCATTGTCTTTGGGGCATTTATTTCATCTCCACTGTTGCTGAATGTTTCAGCGGGGGCAACCCGGCTGTGGTCGTATTCAGTCTATAACCATTTCTCGTTTTATCATTTATCGCCTTATTATTATAAGGATAAATGTTGTTGAATGTAAGTAGTAATTTACTCATTATACTCACCTCTCGAAGCGAACTTCGTCTTCGCTTGTAAGAACTTCAATCACTCTATTGCGTAACACTTTTCCCATGCGGGGTACATTACGCAAACAATCACCACATGCGACTTCTTCGATAGAACCACACGCTTCGATAATTGCCTCGACCATATCGGGACCGATACCCGGTATTGCGAGTAGCATATCTTTGCGGACATCATTTGTGCTTACGCGTCTAATTGCTTGCGCACCATGTCTGCTTGCTTTCTTGTATGTTTTTTCATGTAGCGCGACCATAAATTGTGCAGCCTCGCTTACATTGGGTGCGCGGTAAATTAAGCAACCGAAGTCGGCTACTACCCTACCGAGGAACCCCGTCATTTGTTTGAGTGCTTGACTAGCGGTTATGGATGAACCACGCTCTCTAGCGCGATGAACATAACCACCTATCTCTCCCCAAATAACTAGACCATAGTTACCATCATTGGCATCCATGTTGTCTAATTGTCGCATCAAGTGACCGTTTCTCATTGAGTTGAACAAGTCATCTATGCTCTTGGCTTCAATCAACCAATCACCACATTTGTAATCACCGTTGACTAACTTCTCCCTTGATATATCAATCCGAGGACTGCGACTTTTTGCTCTTCTTTCAACTGCTGAAACAAGAGAACCGCGCTCATTAGTATCAATTATTAATGGTGGCTTCATTCTGTTTCACCTTCCTTGCGTGATAAACACAATAATCGTGGCCTATTCCTCCAACCCAATTCTTGCATCTTTCACCCTTAACTTGATGTGATTTGTTAATTGCTTTACATCTCCACTTACCTTCGGGTAGTTTTGACCTGCACTTCATGCATCTTAGATAGTGTGATTTCTTTTTTAGCACAGACGGTTTAGTAGTTACGCGCTCATCACAAAAATAGCATTTGACTCTTGGCATCAAATCAACTCTCCCGTACCATCCCACAATTGACACCGACCAATACATAAGCCCTTGCCAATTAGACTCTCACATCTTTCCATGTAACCACCGTTGACGATAGAACCGACTTGATACCGAGTCACAGATGGGTCATAATCAGCCCACTGTAAACTTTCTATGAAATCACCGATAGTCAGTATGTGCTTTTCTCTCATCTCTGATGTTGTGCGTTGAACAGGCAAGAAGTTTCGTAACCTAGAAGCAAGATAGATAGCCAAACTAGCGCGGCTAATATGTGGCGGGTTACTACCCACTTGACACGCTGCCTCCATCAGACACGGTAGTATCTTGATGCTACCCATCTTGACTGTATCAAACTCAACAGGTTCACCTGTCACCTCGAATTGCTTTTCACGAACTTCCTTAACAGGGAGTTCAACACCTTTGCTACCATAGAAGTATGCAGTATTCTTAGGTTTCTCTGCCATTTCGCATATCTCATCCCATGACTTCAGTATGTCTTCTGTTTTGAGTGGAATACTCCATCGGAGAACATGTTGTTTAGCGTTGTAGGAATTAGGAACTCTAATCATACGCGCAGTATCAAATGGCACTGTTGGGTCCATGCAATACAATTCCATATCCTTCTTCCACTTGTTGATGACCTTCTTACCTGCTGCTTTGATGTGGGTAACCTGTGTACCCGACGAAGGTAAGTGTGTCTTATCAAGTGAAATCCATACATGAAAACCATTACCACTGAACCAAACACCATGATTGATGTCTGCACCTAGAAGACCATAGTGTAAGCGTCTAACCTGTTCGACTACTTCATCACCGTCAACTTCAATCATGTTACTACCCTTGCGATACTTCTTATCGAAGTCCAACACGAAGTGTTTGATGATTGCAGTATTATATTCCGCGCGGCGTTTGTTTGGCTTTAATGCTCTGAAACCATAGACCGACATATACGCGCACTGTGAGTTTTGCAACCCACCCCAATACTTCTCAAACTCAGAATTGTCGTGAACTATCTTTCTGAATAGTCCAACTTCTTTAGGGAAATCAAAGTGAAGGGGGTTCAATCCCACCCCTCCACTAAATCTTTAATTAAGATGCGCATGGTAACCATTTTCTCAATTAGTTCCTTCTTAGAATACTTCTTCATTCTTGCACGAAACATTTGTTCTTCTTCCCATTCCCTTTTTTCTTTAATCCATTCGTCACTTCCCACTTTCAAATCCATCACCTTTTCCTAATTTCATTCCCGCAGTAATGCAAAACTCAAGCACCTTATCAATGCATTCAGAACAAGCAGCGCGCTTTGCAAAACGCATGTCATGAGGCTTCTTAATACCACACAATTCACACTCCCTCATTCGCTCACCTGCACAGCATACTTAGGACACAACTCAATCAAATCACAGTATGAACATTTGAAATCTTGTGTCGTCGTAGGGAAATGTTCGTCAAGATACATCTTTATCAAATCTTTCAGACGCTTCATCATACTACGCTCGCTTACCTTTTTGACAGGTTCGATAGTCCAATGGTCCGCGGCTGAATATCTCCAACCCCATTGAGTAACGGGGTGGTCAATACCCTTTTCTTTTAGATACGCGCTATCGCAATTATCAATCAGAAACTTGTAGTATGACATCTCCTTCCTCATCTCACTTGTTTTGTTGTCTTTCCACTTGCCGGTCTTCAACTCAAACAGAAGTAACCCTCCATCATCAGCCTTGAACACACGGTCAATGATACCGACAAACTGAACGGGTATGGTTCCATACCCTTCAATATCAACATCAATCTTGACATCAATGCGTACTTCATTTGCTAGTGGTAGTGGATTCTTTTTGTCAATCTTCATCCTCAGATTTTCGTATTCGACTAACCAATTCATGTTGCGGTAATAATCCTCATCATAGAATGGAAACTCTTTGTTTTCCGCGCGACGATTATTGACAATAGTTTTCATCGTAGGTATCTTACCTTTCAGATATTTTCTCAAGTCTGAATTAGATTCAATCAACTTAGTAAGTAACTGCTTATCTTCTTCTAACTCTTGATACATAAGGTCCAAACCATTGTGAACATCATCACCGACAACAAGGTGCTTAACAAGACCTTGTGGTTTAGGGTAGTTTTGCTGCAACCACATCTGCTGCGCGCACCATCCTAATGAGCCAGCAGTTGATTTGCTGATACGAATGATGATTCCATCTTTACCCATTTCGGGAGTCCATGCGTATGAAGAGCCGTCATCGTATATCTTTACCATGTTAATCATCTCGGTGGTTATCGGGTTCGTTATCTTTGACCCATGTACTTTCTGCTAGACCTTCGCCACATTCACAATGATAAACCCAATCCTCATACTCCATCTCTCTGCCACATTCAGTGCAAGTAGGGTTACTCATTGGAAACCCCTCTCATCTATCTGTTTGCTATGATTCTTACGCATTTCCATCATCGCTCTCATCTTTGAAGCCTTCATGTTTTCAATATCAACCATGTATAGTTCTTCATCAAACCAACCTTTACAGTCAATAGTAATGATACACGCGGAAGGAATTAGCAAATGTCTTTCTCTCGCTTCCTCATCGTAGTATCTAAGACCTGTGTAATCTTGAAGTAAAGCATCACCGAAGAACAATTCTCCTTCTGCTTTTCTAACTTCCTTAGTCCCTGTTTCAAAGTATGTTATCTCAACATCTTGCATCAGTAACCACCAACCTTAGTAGGTGCATAGATAGGGTTGATGATTGTAATGCCTTGCTTCTGCATCTCTTGTTGTATTTCATGAATTGCTTTAGCCAAGTCGCTACCACTAATCATGTCATCTTCAAGAGAGTTTAGGTCAGCATTGATTGTATCAACCTTCTTCTCTAACTTCTCAATTCGCGCTTCTAGTTTTCGGATATAATCTTCCTGTTCTGTCATGGTATCACCATAGTTTTGCGGGTCGGGGAGTTCCCATTGCGGCTTCAAGGTCCCAACCCAAGACCTCGAATATACCGGAGATTTTTTTCTCAATTAGTTTTTTCAGAATAGCATTTCTGTTCAATTCAAAGCCCTCCATTTCAGCAGGTTCACGATACGCGACAATATCTGTCGGTGGTAAACCAATAGGAACTGCTGAAACAGGTAGCCATTGAACTGAATCGCCCGAAACAAACGGGTCTTTGTCACACATGTTCTTGTTGTAATACAACGCTGCTCTTGATGCACCGGATGGAGTCTTGTACTTCTCCGGGTCATTACCAATACGCGTCTGCTCTGTGACATACTTCAAGTCAATATCATCACGCCGAATAGGAGTGACTATTTCCAATACCGCATTGATAACATCTGATTCCGAAGCACCATCACAAACAAGGTTTAGTACATTAATCTCCACTTCTTTACTAGCGGGTGCAAGGTTACTACCTTTAGTGAAGTTAGCCGTTTTGAGTTTACCTGCATCTTCCGGTGGATAAGACACCTTACCCGCGTAACGATTTTTACCTGCAAGTAACCAATAAGGCATGTAGGCTTCAACTTCAGCAACCAACTCAGTGTTACCTGTGTCGCGCTGAATAACATCAGTGATTCTCTTCGCTAATGCTTCTGCTTCATCAAGTGGTACTTGCACGAAAGCACTGTCAGTAAAACCATACAAGACATTGTAACCAAGTCTAGTAGCAACTGAGTCAAGAAGAGATATGCAGCGTCGTCCTTCAGATAGAATTGTTTCTGCTATATCAAGGTCAGCCCAACCAAATCCAACACTCGCTGTTGCACCATATAGACTAGCCATTACGCGCTTGACTGCGGATTGTGTTGTATTCCATGCTGCTCTTTGCTCTTTGGTTTCTGCTTCGCGCATACGCTTTTTACACAATGCACGATACTCAAAGAGTTCATCAACAACTTGAGGAAGTATTCCCTTTTCCGTTTGGTCCCAATAAGTTCCGTTCTCCATCTCAAGAATGCCTTCGCCCGGACCATCACGCTTAGTAGTCCAACACAGATTGAACCCGGTCATAAGTGATGGGTACAATCCTTTGTAGTCTATTACGCAGACATCTCGATACAACCCGTTATCCTTCAATATGAACTCAGCACCCTTTAGGTCGGGCTTTTCAGCCAAGTTAATCCTAGAAGGTGCAATCAAGTCTGTCTTGCGTCCAAGCAAACCACGCATGAAGTTTGACACATTCGTTGCTGATTGAATTGATACACCACATAGGCGAACCATCTCAACAAAGAAGTCAGTTACATTACGCGCTTCGTCAATTCCACGAAGAAGAACAGTGTCAAGCAAACAGTAGTCAATGAACTCAGACCAATACTCATACCATCCGTTGTGAACGGTCATACCTTCTATCTCTTCAGTTAGTTTAGAACCAAGACCAAGAGTTTCAGCAATAGTGTTCAGTTTCAGATTAGGTAGTTGACCGCCACCACTGTCTTTCCATACACGCTCGAAGCCTGTTCCGGTTCCGGCAGGTGCGGCAGTATCGAATTGCCATCGACCTGCAATTGGCTGGTCGTCATGTCGGTATCGCTCACCCTTCTTAGGGTAACGAATGATACCAAGAGGACTTAACTTAGACGCGCCACCATGACCGTAAATCTTGTCAAGGCGTTCAATCATGTGTGGTATGTCAAAGAATGTTCCCGCATGAGCAATCATCATATCGGGGTCGCGTTCATGCAAGAAGTCAATGAAGCCGTCATACATTTCCTTTTCGGATTTATACACACGCAACAAATAATGCTCATCTCTAACCCTACGACCAACTAATTCACAGTCACCGTATGGTAATTCTTCCATTGAATCATTGAAGTATGAGTTGGTTCGGTCATCGGTCCATGCGAATACAACAGGCTCGTCAAGGTCGGAGTCAATGACTGCGATGACAGTAGTGAACTTATCATCGCCTGTGTCACACTCAATATCATACCACCACTTGCGCGGTTTCCATTGAGGCATCTTTGTGCATTCCTCAACCAAGTATTGGTCGATGAAACGCATGTCAGCCTCATATGATTTACTAAACATTTGACTCATTCTTTTGATGTCATACGGGTTGTTCGTTTCAATACGATACAACACATTACCATCAAGACCTTTGTAGGTCTTATCTCTGTCAATCTTTGCTTGTGGATATGCGCGCTTGAATTGCTTGAAGCGCACTTCCGGTGTTGCTGCTGAAACATAGAAGTGGGGTCTGTAATCGTCAACGGTTTGCTCGACAAGTTTACCATGCTCTCTCCATCTCATATAGAGAGTAGGAGGCGTGTCGTCGTGATAGATAGCGTCAGCAATCACGCGTCCACCCCTTCTTGATGTTTCAATATCAAAAGACAAGCCAACTCATTATGACTAATGATAAGTGCATTTTTGTTTCCCATTCTAAGAGTCACTTCACCACTTGGCATAATTGATAACAACTTAGGGAATTGTGACGAAAACACAGTTTCAGCAAATGCATTGCTGGTAAGTTCATCGACATCTATTGTGCGTGACATTCTTGTTCCGCGCATGTTACCTGCGGTAATTGTCATAGACTCTCCCTCCATCTTAACTCGTATCGGGGCATCTTTGGCTACAACCTTAGTCATAGAACTCAAACCATGTAAGTCACCCATAGTAGCAGTAGCATGATATTGTATATCCGCGCGACCTAACTTAGTCCATTTGTTGTTAACGGCATTAGAGATAGCCACCTTTGCTCTATCAACGGATTGATACGACAATACATTGTCATGTGTGGGTGTGCTGAATTGTTGGTTACCGTTTGTTACAGTCAGCATGTTGTTGACATGTCGAACATGAGTCGTGTCTTCATCACAAGATTTGAGGAACGCGCCTAGTTTGTGAACATCGGGGATGCATAACTTTCCCGGCTTGTATTGCGTTGATACACTCATTGGTTTCACCATAATACACTTACCAAAATAGTGAGTCGCTACATCAACAACTCCTTCCATCATCAAATTATTAACGCTGCATTGTAAATCATCAACACCTTCTCCGAATCCTGTTACGAATCCTCTCAGAATATCAGTGTTAAACACGGCTTCGACCATAGGCATTAGACATCAACTCCTAAGTGTCCTAGTGCTATTGCTATCGCATTACACTTGGGGCAAACAGGAAGTTCTTCATTCTCCCCTATTGTTTCCATCTCTCCTTTCGCGCCGCATAATCTTGGTTTCTTACTCCCTTTAATGTGCATTACTTTTTGTCTCATCAGTATCACCTTCTCGTATGTATCTCAAACAGATGCAATCGTGGAATTGAATATACACTTCTTTTGTCGTTGGGTTGATTAGTCTTTCTTGGACCGCGCCTGTTCCTTTACATTGAATGCATTTCTTGTCCGGTTTGGCTACCCACCTACTGTAAATACAGTGGCAAGGCTCGTTGATGTGTTCAACATCAACGGCCTCGCCTTCCCAATTCCTTACAATAGATTCAGTCCAAACTTCACCTGTTCCTTTGCAATCTTTACAGTTAGGGTCTGCCTCCCATACATATTCATCTTCCGCGCTTCTTGATTCAGCGTTGTTATGTGCTGGTACACCTGTCTTTTTCCATTCACTCATACTTGGCCCTCTCTCAATTCCGGTAGTCCGTACCATTCTAGCGGTTGGCCTTCTTTGGTTACCATGATGGTTCTTCTTTGGTCTAGCAAATCCGGGTTAGTCTTGCACTTAACGAACTCAACTTCGTATCGAGTTTCACCTGTACTCTTGCCGTTCTCGTCGCGTACCTTCTTCTTATGGAAGTATAGAACTTGGTTCAGATAGTTAGCAGTATGCTTTTCCCATGCTGCTTTTTTACCGACCACTGAACCTGTCTTATCTTGTAAGTCTTTGAAGTGGGTTTCAAAGTAAACATTGACACCGAGCGACATTAGTGTGCGCGCAATAGTTGTCAATTGATGGAACCTTGTAGTTCTGATTTGCCAATTGAAACGCATACCAATCTGCTCATGTGGTTTGACTTTAGCACCAATACCATCCGGTGCAGTACCTAAGTCTTCAATGAACATACAGTTCTTAGCGACTTCATCCCATAGGTCAACCGCAGTAATTAGAACCGAGTGTAGTCTTGGCTTGTCACCGGGCCGAGCCGCCCAATCAACAAGTGTTTGTCCTATCTTCATTACGCGTCTGTGTGTTGCTGGATAGTCAATTGCTTCACGAATCTCTCCGTCTTCATCGAATGTTTCAAACATTACATTTGGATTCAAGCAGCGGATATTGTTAGCGTGTTCTCGGTGATGAGTTACGCGTGTAGTTTGTCCTCCGCCATCAAAGTCTAGTACAAAGATTACATCTCCGCGCTTCTTCGATTCTTCATCCATACTGTCGAGAACGATGCCGGTTTTACCGACACCTTCGGGTCCAACTAATCCACAGAAAATCATGTTGTTAGGTACAGTTTCACCTGCGCTAACTATCTCATCCCATACTGATTGGGCGATTGGTATTTCCTGTTTCGGTGGTTCGTATTCAGTTGAAACGACCGGGGTCTGTTCTTCTGCTTCGTTTACTTGGGCTTGTAGGTCTTTTAGGTTAGGCATTGTTTCACTCTCCATATTGGCTTGTTGAAGTTTCGCCTCCCTCACCTGCTGGAATTGCTAGGCGAGGGACTGCGAACACTCCGAATGTCTTGATTGCTGGTTGTGGTCCATCATCAGTTACGCGCACACTCAATCGTCCAAAGACAATGACTGTTGACTTGACTGCGTATGGTTTCCATCCTTCATCGGTTGCAACTTCAAATGGATGGCCTTCATCACCTAGTAGTCCATGAATGTAGCATGGTAGGTTTTGGCGCATTCCACCGTTGAATGTTCTCATTAAGTCAAAGGAACTGATGCTCATTGAATAGTCACGACCGATAGGGTCCCACTCAGATTCACGCGCTTCCTTTCTCATGTCGCTTACTTTACCACGAACAAAGACTAGAGGACCAACAGGGTTGTAGCCCGGAATAACTTCTTGCTTTGTTTCAAATACTTCAGCAAGTAGTGAAAGGTCTTTGACATAGTTACTAGATTCGGGAATCAACTTGTCCGGTCTGATTACTGCTTGTAGTGGTTCATCAACGAAATCGTTACCGAACTTGATTGCACCCGGTAGCGCAAATGCATTGTAAGTGTCAGCCCATTCCGGCTTGACATTCGCTGATTGAGCGCGCACCTTGAGAGTGCATTCGCTGAACAGTTGTGGTACAAACCAATTGTCGGGGTCTGATGATGTTACAGTAATTCTCAACAAGCGTTGGTCGTCTAGGAAATTGTCTTTCTCATTACCGAAGAAGTAGTATGTGCGTTGCCATCGGTAAGGTGTGATAGGTTCACCGTAGCGACTCCATTCGGGGTTGTTTTGTAAGATAGCAAGTTGAAGTCCGTTCTCATCATACAAGAACCACGGTGTCTCGTCTGCTGGTTCATCAGTCTTAACCTGTTCTTCGCCCTTGTCTAGCATCCATACACCATCTTCTGTGTATGCGCGTGCTACAAGTCCGAGTTGCATTGCTCCATCTAAGTTCTCCATCGCTGCTTGAACTGCTGGTTCGCGCTTTCTCTGTTGACCATCTCTCATCTTAGGGTCAACTCCGACAAAGTAACCGACAAGTTCGGTTGCGTTTGCTGATGATGTACCGGACATCACTCTTCTTTCGACTACAAATGTTTCCGCGGCATCAATTAAGAAGTCTTCTTCTTCGTTAGAGAAGTCATCAACTCCAAGTTCCATTTTTAGGTATGTGAAGAAATCTCCTGTGGCATCGTCAAGCGTCTTGTTGTGCTTTTCCGCCCACCACTTTAGGCGTTCCTCAACATCCGGGTGTAGTCCCGCGTTGTTATCTGTACTGCTGGCATCGTTTTGGTTTAGGTTCGGCATATCATTGTCCTCCTGTATTGTTGTCTTGTTCGCATAAGGCCGCTACAAAGTAGTCGATAAACGACTCATCTGAGAGAGGCCATTGGTGCATCTTCATTACGAAATTGCCCCATACGACCAAGAAGGCATATAAACTTTGGGAGTCTAACCCAATCGTTTTCACATGTTCGTGGATTTTATACATCATGTGATGTAGTGTTGACCCACCTTTACTGAGTTCTAGCATAGACTTGTGAACTTCAATCCAATCTCCGGCTGAAATGTCTAGTGCTAGTGAATCAAAATTAGTTTGATTATCTTGAATTGTCATACCACTTTCGATATGATTACCAATCGCGCGAAGGTCACCGTTGTAGTATGAATGCAATACTGCAAGGTCATCGTTAGAAACCTTACCTGTCCTAGAAAGTAATAGTTCGGCATACGCGCGTATCTGATTTAGGGAATATGGTTTGAATCTAAACTGTACGCAGCGAGATTTGATAGCAGATATTATTGATGAATCATCATTGCAAGTAAGAATCCACCAACAGTTACTTTTCTCCATCATACGCTTCAAGGCTTCTTGCGCTTGTTTTGTCATACCTTCAAACTCATCTAGCAGAATGAGTCTTTGGTTCCAAAGAGAACTGCTGTACGCAGTTTCTTTTATCTTGTTTCTCACCGCATCTATACCTCTTTCATCAGAAGCATTGTACTCAATCAAGTCAAGCCCTAGATGATGTGCAATGATGTATGCGGCAGTTGTTTTTCCTAGACCCGGCCCACCGCTGAATAGTAATCTTTGGGGGCTATCACCTTTCCATTCATCGAGATAGAATAGCGGGTTGC